>ERZ1643251.1098-NODE-1098-length-32504-cov-7.123240_pt1 | contig 32504 bp, 26 predicted proteins | sample MGYA00579261_ERZ1643251 | MGnify/ENA primary metagenome ERZ1643251 (study PRJEB29033, sample SAMEA4952267) | chicken gut metagenome | biome: Broiler Chicken; feature: Gastrointestinal Tract; material: Caecum | place: Ireland | collected 2018 | study: Broiler... | reverse complement strand
GTAAATAGTTTATAATAAAAGTGAACAAAAAATAGTAGGGTGGCGACCATCCGAAATTGGTCTATGGAGAGTCCAAAGGACTCAGTGAAGTAGAAATGCCTTGTAGTGATGCAAGGATAGTAAAGCTTGTTTGGCTTTTGTTCGGAGTGAAAATCATGAATAGATACAAATCGACAAGACTTGCTAGTATATTAGGAATACTTGGCAATCTTTTTTTACTTATTATTAAAGGGGTTTTAGGATTAATTACCCATAGTCAAGCCATGATTGCTGACAGTATTAATTCGGCCAGTGATATAGTTTCTTCTTTTCTTACATTTATTGGCAATAAAATTGCTAGTAAACCCCGTGATGATGATCATCATTTAGGGCATGGTAAAGCCGAATACATTTATTCTATGCTTATCAGTATTTTAATTATCATGGTAGCAGTAACTCTTCTTAAAGATTCTATTATTAGTTTCTTTAATCCAAGTGACTTTAATTTTACTATATGGTATATTTTAGTTTGTATAATAACGATACTAGTTAAATTAGGTCTATTTCTTTATACTAATCATGTTTATAAAAAGTATAATAACTTACTCTTACTTGCTAATTCTAAAGATCATCGCAATGATATGATTATTACAACATTTACTTTAATCTCCGGAATTTTCGTTTATTTTGACATAACTTGGGTCGATAGTGTAGTAGGCCTAGGTATATCTGTATTCATACTTATAACAGGTATAAAAATATTTGTTGAAAGTTATAATGTTTTAATGGATAAAGCCATGAATGAAGAAACTAAAAATGAGGTTTTAGCCATTATCAATAAATATGATGAAGTTAAGAAAATCCAACATTTTAATGCTACTCCAGTAGGGTATATGTATCAAGTATCATTTACAATATTTGTTGATGGTAATTTATCTACTTATGAATCCCATGATATTGCCAACCGGTTAGAAAAAGAAATAACATCATTAGATGATATATATTTGACAATAATTCACGTAAATCCTCTTTAAACCTTGTGTAACTTTTAAACTTTTGTTAAAATTAAAATGGAGGGAGTCATATGAACTCTACAAGTTTAAATTATTATCATATTAATGTGGTAATTCCTAATATGATTTTATCTAACAAGGATTTCTTTTTAAATAATATTATTAAGAATCCTGAGAATATGGAGTATTTTATTACTAAAGATACTTATAAAAAAGCCTGTGATCGAAAAGGCATTATTAAAGAGTCTATAACATGCGAATTAAGTGCCAATAATATTGGTGGGTATTTTATTGTTTATGTCAAATTTCCCAAAGATTACAGTGATGCAAATATTGCTATAGCCATAGCAATTAAAGATAATAATTTTAGGTATTTTACTTATGAAAATGGTAATAATGATACTGGCTTTGTTTGTGAATGGCAAATAGATGACGGAAAGTTAACCAAACATTTAAATTATGGTCAAACATCCGAAATAAATTTAAGTTTATTTGCTGGAAAATTGCAAGTTATATTAGAAGGTAGGTGATTATATATGTTTATTGGAGAAAATCCGATACATATTAAAGTAGAAAAAAATGCTGATATTGCAGAAATTGTTTTGATGCCCGGAGATCCTTTACGCGCCAAATACATTGCGGAAAAATTTTTAAGTGATGCCCGTTTAGTTACCAGTGTTAGAAATATGCTTGGCTTTACGGGAACTTACAAAGGAAAAAAAGTAACAGTTATGGGCAGTGGCATGGGTATGCCTAGTATGAGTATTTATGCCTTTGAATTATTTCATTTCTTTAATGTTCAAAAAATTATTCGTATTGGAACTTGCGGTGCTGTAAGTCCTAAAGCAGGAGTTTCAGAAATACTTTTAAGTGATAGTGTTTATTCAGAATCAAACTTTGCTTATACTTATAATGATTATAAAGAAAATGTTGTAATTGCTAATAAAAATTTAAATGATACAATTGTTGCAACCGCAAGTGAACTAGGAATGCAAGATAAATTGCACATTGGTATGCTAACAACTATGGATGTTTATGGCCCATATATTGATTACGACCGAGTTTTAAATCGTATTCCAACTGAATATAAGGATAAAATTTTAGGAGAAGAAATGGAAGCCTATGCTTTAATTCATATTGCTAATTCAATGAATAGAAGTGCTACAGCCATGGCTACTGTTGCTGACTCAAAATTTTCAAATGTAGTAATGTCAATTGAAGATCGCCAAAAATCTTTAGATGACATGATTGTTTTAGCCTTAGAATCCATTATAAAATAAGTGACAACTTCTCTTTGAGAAGTTGTTTTTTAAATTGTCATTTGCTATAATCAAATATAGATAGGCTGATACAAATGAATGATATTGATACAAATATTTTTAGGGCTTATGACATACGAGGGATATATCCTGCAGAAATTAATGAACAAACAGCTTATACAATTGGCAGAAGCTATGGTTCATATTTACAAGAAAAATATAATAAAAATAGCTGCATAGTTTCTCATGATAATAGACTTTCAAGTGAGTCTTTAACTCAAAATTTAATTAAGGGAATCACTTCTAGTGGCTGTAATGTTATAAATTATAACTTAACAACCACTCCAATGAATTATTATGGCCGTTATCTAAATCAAATGCCAGGAATAATGGTTACCGCTTCCCACAATCCCAAAGATGATAATGGATTTAAATTTTCTTTTGATGGTATGATTAATGCTCGTGGTGAAATGATTGAAGACTTTAAAAACTATATACTCACTGGCAATTTCAAAAGTGGTCAAGGCAGTGTTACCAATAGTAATATTACGGATAAATATATAGAATATTTAAAATATTCTATAAAATATGGTAAAAATAAAAGAAAAATTGTTATTGACTGTGGTAATGGAGCTACGTGTAGCATAATAAAAAAAGTATTTGACAGTAGTTTTTGTACTCCAATATATATAAATGATACTTTAGATGGAAATTTTCCAAACCATCATCCAGATCCAGCAGTTAAAGAAAATATGAAACAATTACAAGAAAAAGTAAAAAAAGAAAAAGCTGACTTTGGAGTAGCTTATGATGGTGATGGAGATCGTTTAGGTATTGTTATGGATAATGGTGAAATATTGCCGATTGAATACTTCATGATTATTTGCATTAAAGATATGTTTTATAATGTAAATAACAAGACTTTTCTTTATGACATCAAATGTTCAAAAAGTGTCGATGATTATATAAGAAGTCTCGGAGGAACACCACTTTGTTATCGAACCGGTGCTAGTTATACTCAATTTAAAGTTCATCAAGATAATCTTCCATTCGGTGCTGAATTTTCTGGTCATATTTTCTTTAGAGATCGTGATGCCGATTGTGGTAGTGCTATTTATGCCACTTTGAGATTCTTAGAAATTATGAGTAAAACTAGTGATAAATTAAGTAAAATAGTTGCTGAGTTTCCTAAATATTACGCAACACCAGAAATAAAGATTCCAACTCCTGATAATCTTAAATTTCAAGTTGTCGATAAGATTAAAGAATATGCTAAGAGTATGAATTATCCAATAAATGATATTGATGGGGTAAGAATAACTTATACTAACGGTTGGGCTTTAGTCCGGGCTAGCAACACTGGACCAAATGTAATTTTTAGAGCGGAAGCTGATACTGAAGAAGGAGCAAAAATATTAGAAAATATTTACATTCCAATGATCCAAAAAGCTAGCGAAGGAAAAGAAACTTTGTGAAAAAACATGCACTTAATATTGGAATTATTATCTTAAGTATTATTCTCGGCGGAGTAGTAGGTTTAGCTATTTATAAACTTGTTGCACCTCCAGTAGCCCACGAGCCATTAACAAACATGGTAGAAATTCCTGTTGCTAAAAAAGATATTTTGGAATACAGTCAAATTAAATTAGATGATATAGAATATATATCAATACCTGATACTGATATACCTGAAAGTATTATTAGAAATAAAGATGAATTAATTGATATGTATGTTACTGAAGACAGTTTTATACCCCAAGGAAGCTTGTTTTATAGTAATAAGATAGTAGAAACTATTCCAATTACTGAACCTGCTATTGAACCACTGACTTCAGGAACATACCTATATCCTTTGCAAACAGTAGAAGCAAATGTTTTTACAAGTGAAGATTATATTACTTTGGAATTATCTGGAGAGCTAGAAGGTCCATTTATTTCTGGTATAGATGTTATTGCCGTTGATGATAACTATCTTTATTTAGAAGTTTTAAAAGATAATTTTAGGTATCTAAATATTATCTCTCACTTAAATATTACTATAACTCCAGTTATAAGTGATCCAAACTTAGTAGATTATCGAGGCCCAATTTATTTAAATGAATATTTCAATGCTTATCTTAATAGTAGGAGTTATGATTTATGAAGTATAAAGTAGTTTTATTAATTATCATTGCTATTTCGACGATTGGTTTTACTGTATTTGATATATTTTATGAAAAAAAAGAAGATATAGAAAGTTTATATATCCAAGTTCCTATAGCTAGCAAATCCATAAACAAATATGAAACTATAACTGAAGAAGGTATTAAATATACCTCAGTTTATAAAGATTTTGTTCAAAATAGCAATATTATATTAGATACTAATTCAATTATAGGTAAACATAGCTCAGGTAATATATCGGAAAATGAATTTTTTTATGCTAGTGGAATTGTAACTGAAATATATGATTCTCAAGATTATGAAAGTTTATATAATGTAAATGTTCCTAGAGAATATCAAAGTATTATAAAAGACTACGATTATGTAGACCTTTGGTTAGATGGGAATGAAGATAATTATATTATTAGCACACCTCTAGTAGAAAACATTAAAATATATTATTATTTAGATAATGCAGATAATGTAATAACTTCCGAAAACAAGAATGTTGCTTCGATAATCCTTGATGTCCCAGTTGAAGTTAACAATGCTTTAGAAAAAATAGCTGATAATCCAGATTTTAATATATATCCGGTTATTAAATCACCAGAATCAGTTGAAGATATTACAATAAATGATATAATATATTCGTTTAGTTAAGGAGGTTTATTATGAATAAAGATAATAGCAAAATTATTATTTCCAGTGGAATTATTATATTCTTAATTTTAATTACTTGGACTGTTATGGGGTGGCCATTAAATATAACAGATATTACTTTTTGGATATTTATCTTTGTTTCGTTTTTTGAAGCAATTTTAGTAGTAGTTGTTAATGAAATATTAAAAAGCAAATTGAAAAAGAAAAAAAAGGATAATAAAAAAATTCAAAAAATTAATAATGTCTTATTAATAACAATATTTATCCTAGGTTCATTGATAATATTATCTTTGAGTGGAATTATTTGGATGTTTGATCAAATCAATCAATATAGCAAAATTTATCCTGATGGAACAATGACCTATGAATTAGAAGATTACGATAAAGAATTAATCATTCCATCATATTCTATAATTGAAGGTGAATATTGGGATGAATTAATAGTTTTTAAAAGCCCAAAAGATGCTGATCAATTAGAAAACGAATTATCTACAATTCTAAATAGTTCACCGTTTATAAAATATGAAACAGAAAACGGTAGTGTTTATTATAATCGCGATGAAGATTATACAATTACTAGTTATGAGGTTCATAAAAATTTATTTATGAATTCTTTCAATCTTGTTTATTGTGATGGCCTTTGTGATTAGAATAAAAAATTTCTTGACTTAAATAAATCATATGATATATAATTTATGTATCGGAAAAATTATGAACGAGACACGTATATTTTGGATATTTAAAGAGAGTTCTTGTTAGGTGAGAGTAGAACATTTGCGAAAAAATATATATCACTCGGGAGTTGGATAGCTGAAAAAAGTAAGTTATCTCGTTAATCGCGTTAAGATAATTAAGTAAATTAAAGGATGGTACCGTCATTTATGACTCCTTGGTATCATCCTTTTTATAATGGAGGGAATATTATGAAAGATTTTAAAAGTTTAAGTAAAGATCCAGTTGATGTAACGGAAGGAAGAATCTTAGAACGTTGGCTTAAAGATGACATATTAAATAAGTGTATTGAAAATAGAGGTAATGCACCATATTTTGTTTTCTATGATGGACCAGCAACTGCTAATGGGCATCCAGGCTTGCACCATATGGTTGCCAAATTCTTAAAAGATACTATTTGTAAATATAAAACTATGCAAGGCTTTAAAGTATTACGTAAAGTTGGTTGGGATACTCATGGTCTTCCAGTTGAATTACAAGTAGAAAAAGAACTTGGTTTCAACGGTAAAAAAGATATCGAAAGATATGGTATTAAGGAATTTAATCAAAAATGTCGTGAGTCGGTTTGGAAAAACGAAGAAACATTTACTGATTTAACTAATAAAATGGGCCAATTTATCGACCTTAAAAATCCGTATGTGACATATGATAATAATTACATCGAAACAGAATGGTGGATATTAAAGAAATTTTGGGAAGAAGGTTTGTTTTACGAAGGAGCAAAAATTCTTCCGTATTGCCCTAGATGTGGTACAGGACTTGCCAGCCACGAAGTTGCCCAAGGTTATGAAGAAATGAGTGTCGATACTGTAATTGTACCAATGAAAAAAAAGGATGAAGATGTTTATTTCCTTGTTTGGACAACTACACCTTGGACATTAATTGCTAATGTTGCACTTTGTGTTAATCCAGAATATGATTATTCTTTAGTTGAATCAAAAGGAACAAAATTCATATTAGCCACTAGTCTAGTATCTAAAGTTCTTGGTGATGAAGCAACCATTCTTGATACTTTTAAAGGTAGTACTTTAGAATATATCGAATATGAACAATTAATACCAGAACTTACTGTTGACCGTAAAGGTTTCTTTGTTACTTGTGATACTTATGTAACTGCTGAAGATGGTACTGGTGTTGTTCATATAGCACCTGCTTTTGGGGCCGATGATGCTAATGTCGGTAAGAAATATAACTTGCCATACTTAAATCCTGTCGGAGAAGATGGTAAATACATGGAAGGTCCATGGAAGGGAATGCTTGTATTTGATGCTGATGTTGAAGTAATCAAATATTTAAAAGAAAATGGCAAATTATTTAAAAAGCAAAGAATGGTTCACAACTATCCACATTGCTGGAGATGTCATTCACCATTAATTTACTATTCTAAGCCAAGTTACTACTTAGAAATAACTAAAATTAAGGATAAAATTGTTGCTAATAATAAGACTGTCAATTGGTATCCGGCTTATGTCGGTGAAAAACGTTTTGGTAATTGGCTAGAAAATCTAAATGACTGGGCAATTTCTAGAAGTAGATATTGGGGAACACCACTCCCATATTGGATGTGTTCTTGTGGTCACACCGAAATGATTGGATCAAGAGAAGAATTAGTATCCAAGGCCATTGAGACAATCGATGAGTCTATCGATTTACATCGTCCTTACGTTGATGAAGTGCATCTAAAATGTCCTGAATGTGGTAAAACCATGACTAGATGTAAAGATGTAATTGACTGTTGGTTTGACTCTGGTTCAATGCCTTTTGCCCAATATCATTATCCATTTGAAAATAATGATTTATTTGAAACCCAATTTCCAGCAGACTTTATCTGTGAAGGAATCGATCAAACGAGAGGTTGGTTCTATACGCTTTTAGTAATTTCAACATTTGTTAAAGGAGTAAGTCCCTTTAAAAATGTTTTAGTTAATGATTTGCTTTTAGATGCTGAAGGCAAAAAGATGAGTAAATCGCGTGGCAACATTGTTGAACCTTTTACTACAATGAAAGAATATGGTGCTGATACAGTTAGATTTTATTTGCCTTATGTTTCACCAGTATGGGTACCACTTAAATTCGATATTAATGGTTTAAAAGAAGTTCATTCGAAGTTCTTTAATCCACTTAAAAATACATATAATTTCTTTACCATGTATGCTAATATCGATGGTATTGATATTGATGAATGTGATATTCCAGTGAACATGCGAGAAGACATCGATAGATGGTTAATAAGTAAATATAATAAATTATTAAAATATGTAACTGATGCATATGAAGAATATGATTTAAATAAAGTAGTTAGAGCCCTAACAGACTTTGTATCAGATGACTTATCTAATTGGTATATAAGAAGAAATAGAGATCGTTTCTGGGGTTCTAAATTAAATGATTCCAAGAAAGCAGTATATAAGACAACTTATGAAGTATTAGTTGGCTTGTCCCAAATGATGGCACCAGTTGTTCCATATCTATCTGAAGAAATATATACTAACTTAACTGGAGAATATTCTGTTCATACATCAGATTTTCCTAAATATGACGAAGTCTTGATTGATGAACTTTTAGAAGAAAAGATGGATTTAGTTCGTGATTTAATTAGTATTGGTAGATATGTTAGGGAAGAAGTAAATATAAGAGTACGTCAACCACTAAGTGAAATTTTACTTGATGGTAAAAATGAACTAATTATCGGAGAATTAACTGAACTAATTAAAGAAGAACTAAATGTTAAGAAAGTAACGTTCGTTGATGATACGAGTGAATATATGAACTTCACTGTTAAACCAAACTTTAGAGTAGTAGGTAAAATATTTGGTAAAAATATTAAAGAATTCCAAGATAAATTATTGACATTATCTTTAAATGATATTAAAAAACTTCAAAATAATGAAATAATTAAAATGGAAATCGCCGGTGTTGAAACAGAAATCGATTCAACGATGACTGATATCAGAATTGATGCTAAATCAGGATTTAATGTTGGTATGGAAAATAATAACTTTGTTATCTTAAATACAACTTTAACTAATAATTTAATCAATGAAGGTATTGCTCGTGAAATAGTATCTAAAGTTCAACAAATGCGTAAAAATATTAATTTAGAACTTACAGATCGTATTATTATAAATTATAATGCTAGTGAAGCTATTATTTCTGCTGTAAATGATTATGCCGATTATATCAAAAGAGAAACACTAGCGACTGAAATAAAAGTTAGCGAAGATACGACTGATGAATTTACTGTTAATGATTTACAAGTAAAAATTGCTATTAGCAAAAAATAATGTTAAAATGGTTATGGGTCCTCGTAGCTCAGTTGGATAGAGTGAATGCCTCCGACGCATTAGGTCGCAGGTTCAAATCCTGTCGAGGACACCAGTTGACCAATAAAGTCCGTAAATGCGGACTTTTTCTTTTGAACAAAAAAACTCTCTAATGAGAGTTAATTAAATTCTAAATAATATAATTTATTGAAATTGTGTTCTTCAATAACCGTTTCTCCTTGATCTGCCTCTTGCATAGCTTCAGTTGAAACTAAAAAATAGGTATGAAACAAGTAATCTTTGCCATCACTACTAACTGGATCATCCCAAGTTAAATCGATATGTAACCAATTGTTTTCGAAATAAACAGCATTCCAAATATGTCCTGTAGTTGAATAGGATATTTCATCAGGAGTGGTAGCTACTTTAAAATTATTAAAACCAAGCTTAGTCAAAAATATTGCCATTAAATCAGTATAACCGTTACAAGTGGCATATCCTTCAAATAAAGGCCCATAAGCGGTATATGAATTATATTCGCTAGTATTTTCTTCGTTTCTTTCTATATCGTATTTAACATTATTAACAATATAATCGTGAATAGTTTTAAGTTTTTCGTAATCATCCATTTCCTCAGTTAAAATACTTGCTAAAACTTGATCCGCTTTTTCATCTATACCTGCAATTTCTTCATCGCTATACAAATATTCCACAGTCAATGTAACTTCACCATTTTCATTGATACTTGTTTTTACATTTGTAAAACTATTAAAAGGATGAATATAATTATTTAAATGAGTAAGAATTAATTCATCGCTACTAATATCAGCAACATCAGCTAGACACTTAGCATACTCATCGGGACAATAAAATGTAAACTGATCCCAACCATTATTGATAACACTATAATAAATATTTAATAAATCTTGATAAGAATAGGGAATATAATCATCAGTTCTTTGTACATATAAATAATCTATATCTTTAGTGTAATCATTACTATTCTTTATAACTAATTCTGGTTCTTTACTTATAACATTTGCCAAACTATCAGTTAAAGGATTAATAAAAACTACTGTTAAAACGATTAAAACTACACATATTATTGGAATAATTAACTTTTTCATTTGTTCACCTATAATAATAATAGCAAAAAAAAATAAAGTAAACAATTGTTACTTCATATTTTTTACTTTTTGTGTCAATCTTGCTTTTTGTCTATCAGCAGTATTTTTCTTTATTAAACCTTTACTAACTGCTTTATCAGAATATTTTTGGATATCTTTTACTAATTTTTCTGCTTCTTCATGGTTACCTGCAGCAATTGATTTTTCGCAGTTCTTAATAAGGTTTTGAACACGCATCTTAAGTTCATGATTATTTGCTGTCTTTTTAGCAATAACTTTTACAGCTTTCTTTGAACTTTTAATATTTGGCATAATCCAACTCCTTCCTTAGTTCGTAATAATTTTACCAGATTATTGCTTATTTAGCAAGTCATTTTAGTAAATATCTAGTCCTTTTTCCTGCATATACTTTTTAAAACCATCTTTCCAAGTTAAATCATTTTGTTTTTTCATATAATTTGCAAAATCATTATAGTAATCAATTCCTGTTTTATAATTATAAATTATTATATTAGACCACTCAGGACTAATTTTATACATTAATGAGTTTAGATAATAATTTTTTAATTCACTAAAATTATATTTAAGATTAATTTGTGAATACCATATTTCTTTATTTTTTATCTCAATTATTCCAAAAGTTACTGAGGGTTTATTACAAGATGGAAGTAATGCCCCGACATTAATAAATAATTTGTTTTTATATTTTGTATAAAAAGCCTTATGAGTATGAGCAAATAAATAGATATCTGAGTTAAAATTTTCAATTAATTTATCAAATAAGGAATAGTCATCACTTTTAACTAACTCGCGAATATAGTAAGGACTACCATGGGAAATACATATTTTAATATCTTCAATAGTTATTATTTTGTTCATAGGCATAGATTTTATATAATTTTTATTTTCTTCAGTTAAAGTATCATAAGTATATTTCATCATAGCAAATTGGGGATTATTTTCCCAATCACGTCCGTTATAGTTAATAACTTCATCTTCTCGATTACCTTTTATAATTATAGGATTAAGCTTTCTTAATTCATCTAAAACTATATTATTATCAACTCCATCAGTTATACTATCTCCACAAATAATATAATCAGTTATATGTTCATTAGCTAAAAAGTTAAAAATTCTTTTTAATAAGTAATAATTACAATGAATATCATTTATGACAGCAATTTTTCGCATTTTTAATCTCCTCGTATATTTATTTTATTATAAAATAAATTTTTTAATATTTAAAGACTTCCTTCGACATATTATTTAATGAACTTGTAGTAGGATATAGATGTGATAAATATGAAAGCTAAATTTAAAGGGAGAAGTAAATTAAAAAGAGGATTATTTAAGACATTTGTTTTGGTATTATTATTACTTGTTTCTTTTGCAGGTACATTTAAAATACTTTATAGTAATATTAAGATTAATATTGATAATAATACCTATTTAGATTATTTGGTAAATGATTCTTTTTCCAAATTTTCTTTAAGTGACTTAACTAGTTTATCTAGCACAGAGTTTTTACTAAAATATTCTTTTGGTATAGAAAATTTCAATTCAGGGATTAATGATATAGAACTTACAAGTCCTGTAGTAAGTGAGGTAGAAACTCCGGATGTAACTAATAAAGAACCAACGGTATACATTTATAATTCCCATCAAACTGAGAGTTATCGCAGTGACTTTGCTGAAAGTTTTAATATCAATAACACTGTTTATTTGGCTAGTCACATTTTAAAAGAGTATTTAGAGGATTTAGGTATTTCCGTAATTGTTGAAGAAAACAGTATTGTTGATGTATTAAATACTAATGGTTGGAAATATGGTAGCAGTTATAAGGCTAGTCGTATTTTACTAGAACAGGCTAAAAAAGATAATCCATCACTAAATTTCTTTATCGATTTACATCGGGATGCTGCTAGTTATGAAAGAACTATGGTAGAAATTGATGGTAAAAAGTATGCCAAAATAATGTTTGTCGTCGGTTTAAAACATGATAATTATGGTCCTAATTTGGAACTGGCTAATAATTTAAATGAAAGAATTAAAAATTTTAATCCGGATTTAACTCGTGGAGTAATGCAAAAAAATAATAGTGGAGCAAACGGCATATATAATCAGGATTTTGATCCTAATACAATTCTTATTGAGGTCGGAGGACAATACAATTACATTGAGGAGGTCAATAACACTTTGAAAGTTTTTGCAAATATCTTATATGATTATTTTGAGGAATTAGAATGAAAAAGAAAGGTAACTGGTTTTTACGTTTGATGTTTGTTTTGTTTGTAGTTTTTTTAGGATTATATATTGCATCAGTTAGTGGATATTATGAAACACAAGTAGGTAACAAGGTTGCTTTAACAGAAGATGCTATAAGAGATTTTGAACAAGATGTACTTGATGGTAAAACTGTCGATATAAATACTTACCTAAAAGGAGATAACAAAGATTATTCTAATAATTTTACGGATATGGGGGATAAATTTTCGGAATCAGTCCAAAAAATTCTTACAGATGGTATCGGTGGAGTTTGGGATGCCATAAAAGTTTTGTTTTTTTGAGATTTTATTGTATAATAGTTGCAGGTGTTGTTATATGGAACAAGCAAAAATTAGAAATTTTTCGATTATTGCTCATATAGATCATGGGAAAAGTACGCTAGCGGATCGTATTTTAGAAATTACGGGTGCCGTATCTAAAAGAGAAATGAAAGATCAATTGCTAGATAGTATGGATTTAGAAAGAGAACGGGGAATTACTATTAAGTTAAATGCTGTAAAGTTAGAATATAAGGGTTACACAATTAATTTGATAGATACACCGGGACATGTCGATTTTTCCTATGAAGTATCGAGAAGCTTAGCGGCTTGTGAAGGAGCAGTTTTAGTTGTCGATGCAGCGCAAGGAATTGAGGCTCAGACACTTGCCAATTTGTATTTGGCGCTCGATAATGATTTAACGATTATTCCTGTTATAAATAAAATCGATTTACCTAATGCCAATATTCCTAAGGTTAAGCAAGAATTAATAGATGTTTTAGGTTTTAAAGATGAAGATATTATTTTATGTAGCGCCAAAACTGGTGAAGGGGTTAGTGATATAATCGATGCAGTTATCGAAAGAATCAAACCACCAAAAATTGATAAGGCCAGTCCAACTAGAGCTTTAATATTCGATTCTTATTTTGATTCTTATCGCGGAGTTATCTTGTTAGTTAAAGTTGTCGAAGGAAAAATTAATGTCGGTGATAAAATTAAAATGCTTGCTACTGGAGGTGTTTTTGAAGTCGTCGAACTTGGGGCTCATACTCCAAAAGAGGTAAAATACTCTAGTCTAGAAAGTGGAGAAGTTGGGTTTATCGCCGCTTCTATCAAAGATATTAGTTTAATTTCTGTTGGGGATACGGTAACAACTTTAAAAAATCCGGCGGAAGAACCACTTGCAGGTTACAAAGAAATGAAACCGATGGTTTTCTCTGGTATTTTTCCAACTGAAGCCAATAGATATGAAGAACTTAAAGACGCTTTAAATAAATTAAAACTAAATGATGCGGCCCTTTCTTTTGAACCGGAGACCAGTGAAGCATTAGGATTTGGTTTTAGAATTGGTTTTTTAGGATTACTTCATATGGATGTTATCATATCACGTATTGACCGAGAATTTAATATTGGTATTATAGCAACAAGTCCTAGTGTAGTATATAAAGTCACTTTGACTGATGGCTCGCAAATTGAAGTAGATTCACCGAATAAGATGCCAGATAAAGTAAAGATAGAAAAAATTGAAGAACCTTATATTTATACAAGCATAATTGCTCCATCAGAATATGTAGGACCAATTATGGAACTGTGTCAAAATAAAAGGGGAATTTATAAATCAATTGAATACATTGATGCTACAAGAATAAATGTGCATTATGAAATACCTTTATCAGAAATTGTATATGATTTTTATGATAAATTAAAAAGTACTACTAAAGGATATGCATCATTTGACTATGATATATGTGGTTACAAAGAAAGCAACTTAGTAAAAATGGATATTTTGCTTAATGGTGAAGTAGTTGATGCTTTAAGCATCATAGTGCATAAAGATTTTGCTTATTCTAAAGGTAGAGCAATAGTTACAAAATTAAGAGAATTAATACCTCGCCAAATGTTTCAAATACCAATTCAAGCCAGTATTGGTTCTAAAGTAATTGCCAGAGAAAACATTAGCGCAATGCGCAAGAACGTTTTGTCGAAATGTTATGGTGGGGATGTTTCTCGAAAAAGAAAATTATTAGAAAAACAAAAAGAAGGTAAAAAGCGAATGAAAATGGTTGGAGCTGTCGAAGTTCCACAAGAAGCATTCTTAGCTGTTTTAGGAGGAGAAGAAAAATGAGTGTAATTGCTGAAAAACTTCAAAAAATGTTTCCAACTGCAAAAAATTGCAATAATTTTATTATTATGTCTATATTAACATTTGGGCTTACTAAAGAAAGTATAGCTTCCTTGCTTGGTGTAAGTGTCGATGAGGTTTTAACAAACTATGTTTATCCAAGTAACTTTTGTGAATCAGTTGAACGAAGATGGCATCATATTTCTAATTCTCAGGAAAATGCTATTGCTCTTTTTTTGGATTTAGTAGGGGACTTATATCAAGCTTATTTAAATAGAGATCGAGATGCCTTTAAAGAAGGCGTGTCCCAAGTTACTGATAAACTTGCCAAAAACATAATTGATAACAGAAAACATGGCGATAGAATATGTGATGAAGATATTTTAACAATTTTAAAATATCAAATTAAATACGCTTTGAGCGCAAGCAGAATTGCTGTACTATTTAAGTTAGAACGCAAGAATTATATCAAGAGAATAAATAAAATCTTAGAACTTCACCCTGAATATCAAGAAGCATACGAATCTTTAGCAGTAGCTAACCAACAAAATGCATTAAATAATATAACTTTACTATCTGAGGGTAGATAATTATGAAATCAGTCTATATACACATTCCGTTTTGTCGAAATATTTGCTCATATTGTGATTTTTGTAAATTTGTTTATAATGAAAAGTGGGTTGGAGCATACCTTACAGGGCTTCGTAACGAAATAAAAGATAGATATATGGACGATTCTATTAGAACAATTTATATCGGTGGAGGAACACCATCGGCTTTAAGTATTGAAGAATTACGTAGGTTATTTAAAATTATTTCAATTTTTAAAACTGATGAATTAGAAGAATTTACTTTTGAATGTAATTTAAGTGATATTACTAAAGAATTGTTAGTTATGCTTAAATATAATAAAGTAAATAGACTTAGTATCGGTATTGAATCATTTAATAAAAAGAATTTGGCATTTTTAGAGAGAACTGCAGATTTTAAAGATGCCGAGGAAAAAATAAAACTATGTCGGGAGTATGGATTTAATAATATAAATATCGACTTAATGTATGCTATACCAGGAGAAACACTTAGTGATTTAAAAAAAGATTTAACTTTATTTTTAAAATTAAATCCTACTCACATAAGTACCTATAGTTTAATAATTGAAGATCATACCAAATTAGCCAATGCTAACACTGATTATATTAGGGAAGAATTAGATTATGAAATGTTTAAAACTATTGAAAAAAGGTTAAGTGGAGCTAATCACTATGAGATAAGTAACTTTTCTATTCCGGGATATGAATCAAAACATAATTTAGTTTATTGGGGTAATGAAGAATATTATGGCTTTGGTTTAGGTGCGGCAGGTTATATCGATGACATTAGATATCAAAATACGAAAAATTTAAAAGAATATCTTTTAGGTAACTATGTTGCTGAAAAGGAAATTCTAGGTAAAAAAGAAAAAATGGATTATGAAATTATGTTAGGGCTTCGCAAGTATGCCGGAATTGACATTAATAAATTTAAAGAAAAATATGGCGAAGATATTGAAACTATTTATAATTTAAAACCTCTATTCAAAAATAAGGATTTAATTAAGAAAAAGGGTCATATACATATTAATCCAGAAAAAATGTATGTAATGAATGAAATATTAATTAAGATAATTTAATAAAATCACTATTTTGGGATATCCTATAAATGGTGATTTTTTATGCTTTTAGACTTAGAAATTTTAAATGGAGAGTTATCTCCCGTATTTGATATTTATAATGATGTTTATTCAGTTACAATAGATGAGGATATAACTAGTTTAGTAATGGATTATGAAGTAGAAGATGGTTATGTAGTAAATGTTATTGATAATACTGGTTTAGAAGAAGGGGAAAATGAGGTATACATCCAAGTTATTAAGGATGAAGAGATAAATACCTATACATTACTTGTTTATAAAGAAAGTAGTGAACCAGTTTTTAATTATGAGTATGTTCCTGAACCAATGGAAGTAGAAGAAGAGTTGCCGGAGTATGTTGTTCCTTTAATTGGTGGTTCTTGTCTACTTATTATTTTAATAGTTTTTTTACTCCTTTTTAAAAAAAGAAAAAGTTGATATAATAAATAGGGAGGATATAATATGAAATTAGAAGGAAAAGTTGCTGTTATAACTGGAGGTTACCTTGGAGCAGGTCGTGGTATAGTTGATACTTTCTTAAAGTATGGTGCTAAGGTAATTGTTTTAGATTATAATGAAAATGTAACAAATTTAAATAAGGAAAATATACTTGCTTATAATGTCGATATCAGAGATATTAATAAAGTTAATGAGGCACTTGAAGATGCCATGAAAAAATATCAAAAAGTTGATATTTTGGTAAATAATGCGGGAGTTTGTAAACTTACACCATTTAGAGAAACTACAGATGAGATAAGAGATTATCACTTTGATATTAATATTAAAGGGACTTGGAATGTCACAAAGGCTTGTTTAAATTATATGAGTGCTGGTGGAGCGATTGTCAATTTATCAAGTGTAACAGGGCCAAATGTTGCAGATCCTGGTGAAGTTGCTTATGCTACAACTAAAGCAGCAGTCTTAGGATTTACTAAATCGCTTGCTGCAGAGCTTGCTAGTGATAGTATCCGAGTTAATGCTATTATGCCAGGATACATTCATACACCGATGGTTGATGGTATGTCTAAGGATAGTAATCCAAATAATCCAGAAAGTGTAATTGATGGTATTGCTGCAGCAATTCCTTTAAAGAGACTAGCAACACCTTTAGAAATTGGGGAACTTGCCGCTTTCCTTGCAAGTAGCGAAGCAAGTTATATAACTGGTCAAGGTATCGTCATTGATGGCGGATCTACTTTACCAGAAACTATGACTATGGGTGTATAAAAAAAGACGGGTAGCAAATTAACCCGTCGATTTATACTATCAAAGCATTTAATCGCTTTGATAGTTTTATTATATGCCATTATATTAATTTTATACATAAAAAAACTACATTTATTTATGCAGCTTTTTTACTTATTGTTCTAGCTTCTCTAGCACTTATGATTACTTTTTCTCCATTTATAGTTTTCTTTTGTAGATTTGGTTTTTGTTTCATCTTAGTTGCTCTTAAAGAATGCGATCTTCTATTACCACTTAAAGGTTTTTTAGTAGTTACTTTTGTAGCCATAATTCTCACTCCTTTTCGTTACTTAAAAATTTTATCATTATATTTTGTGTTTGTCAATTTTTTTCAAATATTTTCTTGGATAAATATTAAATGTGATATATAATAATGATTGAGGTATGAAGTATGTATGCACCACTTAAAGTAACAACTGATTATACATTGCTTAAAAGTTTGATTAAAATTCCTGATTTAATCGTATTTTTAGTGAGTAATAATATTAGTGCTTGTGCTATATGTGATGAAAATTTATATGGTTCTCTAGATTTTTATGAATCATGCCTTAAAAATAATATAAAACCAATAATTGGGTTAAGTATTATGCTAAATAATCAAGAACTATATTTATATGCCATGAACTATTCGGGATATAAAAATTTACTTAAAATACATACTATCAAAGAAAAAAGAGAGATTGCTGTCATTGATTTAGAAAAGTATAAAGATAATATTTTAGTAATAGTTCCTTATAAAAGTATTGATTTATATCGTAGTTTAACTTTTTACAAACATATTTATATTGGATATACTAATCAACTCGAAAAAAATAATGCTAACATAATTACTAGTGATATAGTATACGTAAATGATTTAAGATGTTTAAAAATAGAAGATGTTAAGTATTTAAATTATTTAGATGATTTAAGAAAAGAGGTAAGAATAGATTATTCTAATAACTATTATCAAACACCAGATTTTATAGATTTATCCAAGATAGAGGAAATTGTTGATTTAGTAGATTTGAAAATCCCTCATAATGAAAGATATATTCCGGAATATAAACCAAATATTGATGCTTATGCTTTCTTAAAAAGTCTCGCTTTAAAAGGGCTTAATAAAAGACTAAATGGACATGTGCCGGAGAGTTATTTAAATAGACTTGATTACGAGCTTAAAGTAATCAATGATATGGGCTTTGTAAATTACTTTTTGATTGTTTATGATTATGTTTTGTTTGCCAAGAAAAATGATATATTGGTTGGTCCTGGTAGGGGTTCTGCAGCAGGTTCTTTAGTAAGCTACTCTATTGGTATAACTGATATTGCCCCTTTAAAATATAATTTGTTATTTGAAAGATTTTTAAATCCAGCGCGGGTTACTATGCCTGATATAGATATCGATTTTGATGCTACGAAAAGAGGATTGGTAATTGATTATGTCCGGGAAAAATATGGGCATACCAAAGTGGCTTTAGGATTAACTTTTAATACTTTAAAAAGTAAACTAGTAATAAGAGAAGTAGGGAAGTTATTAAATATCGATAGTAATTTAGTAGATAAATTTGCTCATGTAATTGATGCTTCTAAGTCTTTAAGAGTTAATTTAAATAATGAATATGTTAAAAAATATTTAAACAGTTACAAAGAATTAAGAAGGGTATATGAAATATCGCTTCATCTTGAAGGATTAAAGAAAAATGTTTCTACTCATGCTGCGGGAGTGGTTATTTCGAGTGTCGATTTAGATGAAGTAATTCCAATACATATCAGTAATGGTGAACTTATTACAGGTGTTTCGATGGAATACTTAGAAAATATTGGCCTTCTTAAGATGGATTTCTTAGGACTTAAAAATTTATCAGTTATTGCCAGTATTACTAAAATGATTGGTAAAAATGTTTTAAATGGTATCGACTTAAATGATGCTAAAGTATATGAACTATTTAAATCTGCTAAGACTGATGGCATATTTCAATTTGAAACTCCAGCGATGAAATCTTTGCTTGTCAAACTAAAACCAAATTCTTTTAATGATTTAATCGCCGGTGTTGCCTTAGGTAGACCAGGACCTAAAGAACATGCAAATTCTTTTATTAAAAGAAAAAATGGTGAAGAAAAAGTAACTTATATTCATCCAGACTTAGAAAGTATATTGGGTGATACTTATGGTATTTTAATTTATCAAGAACAAATTATTGCTATTTTAGTGAAAATCGCCGGTTATAGTTTGGGAGAAGCTGATTTAATCAGAAGGGCTGTATCTAAGAAAAAAGAAGATGTTCTTGTTAGTGAAAAAGAAAAGTTTGTAAGTAGGGCAGTAACTAGAGGATATAATGAAAATATAGCAAGCGAAATATATGATTTGATAGTTAAGTTTGCCAGTTATGGTTTTAATAAATCTCACTCAGTTGCCTATGCATTAATTGCTTATCAAATGGCCTATTTAAAAACTTATTATCCAGCCCATTTCTTTACTCAACTTTTAAATGATTCAAGTAGTGATACTAAGAATACCTATTATTTTGCTTATTTAAAATCTCGAGGAATTAAATTTTTTAAACCAAGTATTAATAATACTAATTTAGATTACTTTATTGATAATAATAAGCTTTTTATGCCTTTATGGATTATTAAAAATATTAATATTGACTTAACTAAAAAAATAGTAGAAGCAAGAGGTAATGGTTATACTGATATTTTTGATTTTGCATATAAAACTAAAGAATTTATGACTAAAGGAATAATGGAAAAATTAATTAGGGCAGGAGCCATGGATAATTTTTCATTAAATCATCAAACTTTAATCAATAATATCGATGCGGCCTTAAATTACGGGGCACTTGCTGATCCTGATGGGTTAATTCAAAAGCCTTTAATCGTCGAATATAATGAATATGAGGCAGATATTTTAAGGCGTGATGAACTAGATAGTTATGGCTTTTATATTACTAATCATCCTGCAAGTAAATTTTTAGCACCAGAATATATGAAACTTGCAACAATTAAAAATTATGCTTATAAAAAAGTTAAGTGTGCTGTAATAGTAGGAAAAATAAGTAAAATTAAAACAAAGAATAATGATGATATGGCTTTTTTTACTGGTAGTGATGAAACGGGAATCGCTGATTTTACGGTTTTTCCAACAAGTTATGATTTATTTAAAGAGGTTCGGACTAATGAATTAATTATTGTTTTTGGTGAAGTGCAAAGAAGGTTTGACAAATATCAAATAATAGTTAATAATATAAAAAGAATGGGTGGGTTAAATGAATGAAGAAGTAAAAAGATTTTTTGATAGCATCGGGTTTTCTGGAGAAGGATTTCTAAATTCTACAATCGAGAAAGTAGTATTAAAAAAAGATACTAAAAGTTTTATTGTCTATATAAAAAATAAAGAAGTTATTCCTGTTAGCAATGTTAATCAATTGTTTTTGTGTGCTAGTAACGGGATAAATGGTACTAAAAAATGTGAAGTAAGACTTTTGTATGACGAAGTTTCTTTTGAAGATATTAAATCTTACTTAGATTATTTTATTGATGAAGTTATTATCCGTAGGCCTTCATTAATAGGTCTAAAAAAGACCGACATTGATATTGTTGGTGATACTTTATATTTTCATGTTTTAAATGAATTTGAAAAAAATGATTTATTATTTGAAAGTAAAGATTTAATTAACCAATTAAAGCGTTATGGTTTAGGAGATTTAAAAATAGAAATAACTATTTCTGAAGACTTGCGCCATCAAGTTCAAGAAGAAATTGAACAAGATAGAGCAAGTACGGTAGTAAAAAAAGAAGAGTCTCCGATTGTTATTGGATCGCACAAAGAAGGAAATGTTGTCCAACTTAACAATATTTTGGGAGAAACTCGCAATGTCATCGTCGAAGTTTATATTTTTCAAAAGGAAGTTGTTGAACGTCAAGGAAAAAAGGGACCAATATTCATATTAAATATGAAAGTTAGTGATAAAACTGATAGTTACTTGATGAAATTAGTACGTTTCGATGAAGAAGAATTTACTGAGATAAACAAAAAACTAAATAAAGGAGATTGGTATCGTGTTCATGGTAACATTGAAATGGATACTTATCTTAAACAGATGATTTTAAATGCTAAGAATATCGAAGCTATTCCATCAAAAGACATCAAAGTTAAAGATGAAGCTCCTGAAAAGAGAGTAGAACTTCATGCCCATACGATGATGAGTATGATGGATGGTGTAATCGATGCTGGCACACTTGTCAAATTTGCATCAAAACTTGGCCACAAAGCAATTGGTATCATGGACCATAACTGTTTGCAAGCTTATCCCGATGTTTATAATACTTTAGCTAAAATTAATAAAGGCAAAGAAGATAAAGATAAATTTAAAGCCCTTTATGGAGCAGAGTTAAATGTCGTAGATGTTGAAGCGAATATCGTATTTAAAAATAAAGAATATAATTTATTTGATCAAGAATATGTTGTATATGATACAGAAACTACTGGTTTAAATAGTGGAACTGACCAAATGATTGAAATTGGGGCAGTAAAAGTTAAAAATGATGAGATAATTGATAGATTCGATGAACTTATCGCTTGCCCTCATCCTCTTCCTAAAATAATTACGGAACTAACTAATATTACAGATGAAATGCTAGAAGGTAAAGATAGTGAAGAAAATGTTACAAAAAGATTCCTAGAATTTATCGGGGACCTTCCATTAGTGGCTCATAATGCGCAATTTGATATTTCCTTTGTTACTAGTGCTGTTAAAAAGTATAATTTGAAAGAATTTAACAATACAGTAATCGATACCATGGGTATGGCTCGTAATATGTATCCGGAATGGCGAAATCATAAACTTTCAACTCTAGTTAAAAATTTAGAAGTTGAATGGGATGAAGATAAACACCATAGAGCAGATTACGACTGTGAAGGAACTAGTAAATGTTTTTATAAAATGCTTTATGAACTTAAAAGACAAAATATTAAAACAACTATAGATTTGGAAGGTCTTGCTGATAAAGAAAATGCGATTAAGTTTGCTCGTCCTTTCCACCTAACAGTTATTGCTAAAAACAAAGTAGGGTTAAAAAACTTATTTAAAATAATTAGTTTAGCTAATACTAAATATTTGTATAAAGGAAAAGAACCAAAGATTCCGAGAACTGACTTGATGGATTTAAGAGAAGGCTTAATCATCGGTAGTGGTTGTATCAATGGTGAAGTATTTGAAAAAGGTATCGGATTATCGGAAGATGAACTAGTAGATATGATGAATTTCTATGATTATATTGAGGTTAATCCTGCAACCGCTTGTTCCCATATCATTGGTCCAGATAAGAAATTCCATAGTATTTTAGAATATAATGGTTATATAACTAGGTTGATAAAAACTGCCAAGAAAATTGGTAAATTACCAGTGGCCACCGGAGATGTTCATAATCTTCGTCCGGATGATTTAATATACCGAAAAATTATCATTAATCAGAAAGCTAATGGTAAGATACATCCTTTAAATCGTAGTGATATTGAAGTGCCTAACATGTATTTCATGACTACTGAGGAAATGCTTGAACAATTTTCATTTTTAGATCCCGAATTACAAAAGGAAATAGTTATTACTAATCCTAATAAAATTGCTGAGATGGTAGAGGAATTACAAATTATTCATGATAAACTTTATACCCCAATATTGGAAAATTCAGCAGAGATTACCAAAGATATGGTTTATAAAAAAGCTCATGAAATTTATGGAGACCCACTTCCCCAAAATATTGAGGAACGCCTAGAAGCAGAACTAGCTGGTATCATCGGTGGAGGTTTCGATGTAATTTATTTAATTGCGGAAAAACTTGTTAAAAAAAGTAATGCTGACGGTTATTTCGTAGGCTCGCGTGGTTCAGTTGGTTCATCGCTCGTTGCCACAATGATGGGTATCACTGAAGTTAATGGACTTCCACCACATTATGTTTGCCCAAAATGTAAGAAATCTTATTTTGAAGATGAAGCGGGTGAACCTTTAGCTAATCTTTATTCAAGTGGTTATGATATGCCGGATAGAACTTGTGAATGTGGTGAAAAACTAAAAAAGGAAGGACAAGATATCCCATTTGCCACATTCTTAGGATTTAAAGCTGAAAAAGTTCCCGATATTGACCTTAATTTTTCTGGAGATAATCAAGCGGCCGCCCACAATCATGTAAAAGTATTGTTCGGTGAAGACCATGCATATCGTGCCGGAACAATATCGACAGTAGCTGACAAAACTGCTTTTGGCTATGTCCGTGGTTATTGTGAAGATAAAAATATTATTTTAAATAACAACGAAATAGAACGTTTAGCAATAGGATGTACTGGTGTTAAAAGAACTACTGGTCAACACCCCGGAGGAATCATTGTTATTCCTCAATATATGGATGTTTTTGATTTTACACCGTACCAATATCCAGCTGATGAACCAGATAGTACTTGGTATACAACCCACTTTGACTTCCATGCTATTCATGATAATGTCTTAAAACTAGATATACTTGGACACGATGATCCGACGATGTTAAGATATTTAGGAGATACAACAAAGGTAAATATCTTAGACATTCCATTTGATGATAAAAACGTTATCAGTTTATTTACATCGCCAAAAGCCCTTGGAGTAACTGAAGACCAAATCCTAAATAAAACTGGTACACTTGGTATTCCGGAATTTGGTACAAACTTTGCAATAAACATGTTACTCGAAATAAAGCCAACTCACTTTGCAGATTTGGTAAAGATTGCAGGACTATCTCACGGAACCAATGTTTGGCAAGGCAATGTGCGAGAACTAATTGTTAATAATATAGCATCATTTAATGAAGTAGTAGGATGTCGTGATGATATCACAGTAAGTTTGATTAATTATGGCTTAGATTCATCTAAAGCCTTCAAAATAAGTGAATTCGTTCGTAAGGGTAAAGCAAAAAAAGAACCTGATACTTGGCTTGAACATGCAGCATTGATGCGTGAACACAGTGTCCCAGAATGGTTCATCGAATGTTGCAGAAAGATTGAATACATGTTCCCAAAAGCCCACGCTTGTGCTTATGTTATGATGGCTTACCGTGTTGCTTGGTTTAAGGTGTATTATCCTCTTTATTACTATTCGGCATTCTTTAGTATTAGAAGAAGTGATTTTGATGTTAAAGCAATGCTCCAAGGCTACGATGGCATCAAAAGGCGTCTTATTGAAATAAAAGAAAAAGGGTTTAGTGCATCAGCGAAAGAAAATGCCGTTGCTGATACTTTAGCAGTAGCTCTAGAAATGCTTGCTCGTGGTTTCCACTTTGAAAATATCAATATTGAAAAATCATTAGCCAAAACTTTCTACATTGATGAAGAAAATAAAGCACTTTATTTACCATTTATGGCTGTTGACGGGCTAGGTGAAAACGTTGCCAATAAGATAGTTGAAGAAAGAGAAAAGAAACCATTTTATTGTATCGATGACTTTCAAACTCGTGGTAAAGTTAATCAAACAACAGTCAATAATTTAAGGGAGCTTGGGGTATTTAAAGATATGCCCGAGTCTGCCCAATTAAGTTTATTTTAAGGAGTAGAAAATGACAAACGAAGAAATATTAGAACAAATAAAAAATGTAATTACAACATTACATCCCTATATGGATAATAGGTTACCAATTTTACTTAAATATCCTAATCCTTCAATGGACATTGACTTTTTCTTTCATCCGAATGGTACAACGATTATGTTTTCTGATGGTTTAGAAACAAGTAAAAAAAGCATCTCTAAAAAAATAGAATTGGATTTCACTACTGAACCAGCATTAATAAATTCCTTAATAGAAATGCTATTACAAGACCATGATTATATTAGTGATATAAAAAAGAGCAAAGATACTTTAACCGTCGGTACCGATGTCGAACTTTCATTAGATAACTGCGCTGGCATATCATGTGGAGATATAAATGTAGTGTTAGACTTTTCAAGATATCCTAATGGTGAAGTTCTATTAAATGGTTATTATGATGCTATAGTTTGTGCTTTTTATGACCAAGTAAAAGATACTCCGACATTTAAATATCAATTTGGGGATGAAGGAGTAACCGTAAAAAGAGATTTAACCGAGAAATTATCAAAAGAAGAAATGTTAAATATCCTTAGTGGTTTAAGTGAAGAAGAATTACATAAAATAATAAACGGATTACCAGTACCAGTATTCATGAAAGCGTATCAAGATAGTGGTACTAAACTAACTAGAAGAGAACCAAATATTTAAGTTGACTTGAAAGAGTCAACTTTTTTTAGTATTTCAACTTTATTTGACAAAAAATTCAATTTGTTTGTGCTAGAGTATGTCTCTAAAAGGAGGTTTTGGAAAATGAATTATTACAAAGAAGTTGAAAGTCTAATTAAGAAAAATGAATTAACAAAGGAGTTCGTGCCCTACAGGATAATAGCGAAACACTATACACTTACTGGCATATTGGTAAACTTATAGTTGAAGCTCAAGGTGGAGCTAAGCGAGCTAAGTATGGGAATAACTTAATAAAAGAATGGGGCAAAAAATTAAGTGAGAAATATGGTAAAGGATATGACTATACTAATTTATCTAGAATGAGACTACTTTATATTGCTTTTCCAATTGTTGGCTCACTGAGCCAACAATTGACATGGACCCATTATCGTTATATATTACCAATTAAAAATGCTAATGAACGAAATTATTATATTAATCAGGTTATACTAAACAATTTATCTGTAAGAGACTTAAGATGTGAAATAAAAAATAAATCTTTTGATAGGTTATCTTACAAAGACAAAACTAACATTGAAATAATTACTGAAAGTGATAAATTAACTATTGAGGATATGCTAAAAGATCCTATCATTTTAAAAAGTGATATAGAAACTAAGGAACTAAATGAAGCAATAATACATAAATATGTAATTTCTTTGCTAGAGAATAAATTCTTAGAATTGGGAACAGGCTTTGCTCTAGTAGGACACGAATATAAAATTATTATAGATAATAAGACTTATCACATAGACTTATTATTTTACAACTATTTGTTAAACGCATTTGTTGTAATTGAAGTAAAAACTAGGAGCTTAAAACCTCAAGATATTGGACAATTAGAGTTTTATGTTGGCTATGTCGAAAATAACATTAAAAAGAATTATCACCAAAAAACAATTGGAGTCTTAATTGTCAAGAAAAATAATAAGTACATTATCGAATATACAACAAATTCGGATATTTATGTTGCAACATATCTATTAAAATAAAAATGGCTTGTAAAAAGCATCGCTTTAATGCTAAAATAAGAAGGAAAGTTAAAGGAAAATAGTTATGTATGCAAATGTAATAATTGAATATGGTGTTAAATCATTAAATAAAACATTTATTTATAAAGTTCCTGATGAGTTAAAAGATAAAATTAAAGTCGGAATGAAAGTATATGTGCCTTTTGGCAAATCTGAGGTATTTGGTTTTGTCATGGAACTACAAAATAATAACGATACAGGGTATGACGCTAAAGAAATAATTAGAATAGATAATGAGGAATTAGTGTTAAATAAAGAACTTATGGATGTTGGCAAGCACTTATCTAGTATTACTTTGTGTACGTTAATTACTGCTTATCAAACGATGTTACCATCATCATTGAAGATAAAAAAACAAGAACATAATTATGATAAATATGATGAGTATTTAACATTAACTGATAAATTAAAAGCTATGGAATATATTTGTAAGTATCCCAGAAGAATTGCTCAAATTAAAGCCATAAATAACATTTTAGAAGTAGGCAAGTTAAATAAAAAAGAAGTATCTAGTGAAGTAGTTAAAGCATTGGAAGAAAATGGAATTATTGTAATTGAAAAAGTAAACAAGTATCGGATTAATAAGGATAGTGGCAAAATAGTTAAGAAACACCTTACCGAAGATCAAGAAAGTGTATACAAAAGTGTTGATTTTAATAAACATGATACTTATTTGCTATATGGTGTTACGGGAAGTGGTAAAACCGAAGTCTATATCAAATGGATTGAAAAATGTATTGATGAAGGTAAAACTGCGATTATGCTTGTTCCAGAAATCGGTTTAACTACCCAAATTGCCAAGAGATTTTATGAGGCATTTGGAAGTGATGTTGCCATATTTCATAGCTCATTATCCGAAGGAGAAAAGTATGATGAGTACTTAAAAATATTGCGTGGGGAAGTACATGTTGTGGTAGGTACCCGTAGTGCAGTATTTGTTCCTTTAAAAAATTTAGGAATAATTATCATTGATGAAGAAGATAGTAGTAGTTATAAACAGGATAATAATCCAAGATATCATGCGAAAGACATAGCCATATACAGAGGAAAATATAATAACATCCCAGTTGTTCTAGGCAGTGCTACTCCAACTCTTGAAAGCAAAGCCAGGGCCGATAAAGGTGTATATAAACTACTTAGATTAACTAATCGAGTAGGTAATGCTAAACTTCCAATAATTCATGTAATTGATATGGAACCAGAAATGAAGAAAAGAAACATGATATTTAGTGAGTTTCTTCAAAATAAGATAAAAGAAAAATTGGAAAGAAGAGAACAAATAATTCTTCTACTTAATAGAAGGGGTTTTTCAACATTTATTACCTGTAGCAATTGTGGTTATACTTATAAGTGCCCAAGTTGTGACATAACCCTGACATTTCATAAATCGACGAATAACTTAATATGCCATTATTGTGGTTACCAAAAAAAGAAAGATGAAGTTTGCCCTGAATGCCATGAAGAAAGTTTAAATTATTATGGCCTTGGAACTGAAAAGCTAGAAGAGAGAATAAAAGAAATGTATCCAAGTGCTAGAGTAGTAAGGATGGATCAAGATACAACTAGAAATAAAGGAATGCATGAAAGTATTATTAATGACTTTAAAGATTATAAATATGATATATTATTAGGTACTCAAATGATTAGTAAAGGATTAGATTTTCCTAAAGTAACTTTAGTTGGAGTTATAAATGCTGATGCATCTTTAAATATTCCTGATTATCGGAGTAGTGAAGTAACATATTCATTATTGAGTCAGGTTGCCGGTAGAGCAGGAAGAAGTGAAATACCCGGAGAAGTAATAATTCAAACATTTAATCCCGATAACTATGTTATTGAATGTGTAAAAAATAATAACTATGATCGATTTTATTTACAAGAGATGCAATTTAGAAAGAACTTAAAATATCCGCCATATTATTATTTGGTAAGTATTAAAGTAATTGGAAAAATTTATGAAAAAACTATTGAAAATTCTCAAAAAGTAAAAAAGTATTTGGCCGATAACTTAAATAAAGAAACAATTGTTTTGGGACCCACAACTGCCTCAGTGTTTAAATTTAACAATGAATATCGCATGCAAATAATAATAAAGTATAAGTTTGATGATAAGTTAATGGAAACTCTAAAGGATTTAGATAATATATTTTCAAGTAATAAAGACAATTATTTAGAAATAGATTTTAATCCTTTAAGGATATAATAAATGTAAAGAGATTAAAAAATGTTTTATAAAATAATAAAATATGATAAAATATTTTTAGGAGGATTGAATTATGGGATGGATTATTTTTGGTGTAATAGTAGTAATAGTTTTACTAATAATAGTTTGGGCTATTTCGACTTACAATAAATTAGTAGATTTACGAAATAGAGTAAAAGATCAATGGGCACAAATTGATGTACAATTAAAAAGAAGATTTGATCTTATTCCAAATTTAATTGAAACTGTTAAAGGTTATACTAAACATGAATCTGAGACTTTAGAATCTGTAATTAAAGCTAGAAATACTTATGTTTCTGCAACAACTCCAGAAGCTCAAATGAAAGCTGATGGAGAATTAGAACAAGCTATTTCTAAATTGTTTGCTCTTGCCGAGGCGTATCCTGATTTAAAGGCTAACACTAATTTCCAACATTTGCAAACAGAGCTTACAGAAACTGAAAGTAAAATTGCTAGTGCTAGACAATTTTATAATGATACAGTACTTGTATACAATAATAAAATTGAAATGGTTCCAAGTAACATTATAGCTGGCATATTTAAATTTAAACAAGAAACCTTCTTTGAAGCAGATGCTGCTGAAAGAGAAAATGTTCAAGTTAAATTTTAAAGACGTACAAACGTCTTTTTTTAAAACAAGGGTGTGGATTATGAAAAAGTTAATATTTAGTTTATTAGTATTTTTAATTATGCCAATTATTACTTTGGCTAGTGATGTTGATTATGATATTGAATCATATTATATTGATGCTTATATACAAACAAATGGTGATGTAGAAGTATCAGAAATATTTTTAGTTAATGGTACTTTAAATGGTTATGAAATGAATTTAGCATATTCTAGCATTAGAAGTTCAATGCGAGCAGAAGATATAACTAATATTAAAGTATCAGGATTAAATAGTAGTAGAATATCTTTTAATACCTTTGATGAAGATTTTACGCCATTTGAATTAGTAACTTATGCTAATGTCGGAGAAGATATAAAATATTCGGTAGATTCCACAAGTGATGGTTATAGTATTAGAATGTATCATCCTTTAAATCGTGAAAAATATGTTTTTAGATTAGATTATACTATTGAAGGAATTGTGGCTATGCATGATGATTTTGCAGAATTTTATTGGAATTTCTTTAGCGGAGAACTAACAGATGCAATAGGAAATTTAAATATTCGAGTTACTCTTCCAACGCTTGACAATAGTAATTATTTTCGCTTTTGGGCTCATGGACCTTTGGAAGGTGAAATTAATGAAATGAGTAGTGGTACTAATTCAATTGTTTATGCTAAACTTCCATCGCTTGAATCTTATAAAACATTAGATATTCGAATAACTTTTGCTTCTAATCTAGTAAATGGAGTGACCAAATATAGTAATCAATCATTTGATGAAATTCTTGATGATGAAGCTAGATTAGCAGATGAAGCTAATGCTTTAAGAAAAGATATAAAAAGCAAAATGATAGTAGCAGTAGTAGGAACCATAATTTTTTATATAGCTTTGGTAGGTTCATTTGTCTATATTTATTTTAAATATGATCGTGAAAGAAAATCATTATTCAAGTTAAAATATAATCGCGAATTTATTGATGATTATAATGTAGAAGTTGTAGATTACTTGATGCATCGCACTATTACAGAAAATGCTTTAAGTGCTTCAATAATGAATTTGGTTTATAAGAAAAATATTAAAGTTGAAGCGATACCAGAGGTGAAAAATGAATATAGATTCACTTTAATCTCTCGTAACAAATTAAACGATACAGAAAATGCCTTAGTAGATTTCTTATTTAATAATGTTGCTAAAGGAACTGCTAGTTTCACAACGACAACTTTAAAAAAATATGCCAGTAACACAACAACTTGTCAAACATTCATGAATAGCTATACTAATTGGAAAAACATGGTTATAAAAGATGGTGAAAAAGAAGAATTTTTTGAAAAAAAGAAAAAATATATAATAATACCTTTCATATTACTAATTTTCTCAATTGCCTTACTTACATATATAGCTCATTACAATATTGAATTTATACCAGGTATATTAACAATATTGTTTGCTATTATATTTATGATTTATACTGTATCTTTTAGCAAAAAAACTCAAAAGGGCGCAGAGCATTATGCTAGATGGCAAGCCTTTAAAAGATTTTTGAATGATTTTGGTAATTTTAGTGTTAAAGATTTACCAGAAATAGTTTTATGGGAAAGGTATTTAGTTTATGCCACCGTCTTTGGCCTTGCTGATAAAGTTGAAAAAGTAATGAATGTAAAAATATCAGAATTTACAAATGCCACTGATATTGATTATTTTACTTTAAATTATATAACTAATATTCATATCGCCAATTTAATAACCTCATCAATGCATTCGGCGATAAATACTTCGCAAATGACTATTAATCGCATGAATGCCGGTTCATCTATGAGCAGTGGTGGAGGTTTTGGTGGTGGCTTCTCTGGCGGCGGAGGTTTTGGTGGCGGAGGCCGCAGTGGTGGGGGATTTTAGATTTCGCATTAAATTAACACATTTAAATATATTTTATAGTAATGTGGAGAGCAACATAATAAAAATAAAGTATTTAAATATGGAAGAATTGAACCGGAACAATTGTTTATATAAAAAGCGAAGGATATAATAGATTTGTAAAAAGATATCACTTAGTTGTAGAACTTAATGGCAAATAAATAAAAAGTAATCTTTTTGCAAACAATGAGTATTCAATTGGAGAAAACATATACAAAAATAATGAATATGCAATATTAAATTAAATGGGAGTTGGAAAATGTATTCATTTGATGATTTATTATATACTGCTAATATAGTGTAGATAAAATAAAATTGAAATATAAGCTACAAATAAAAAAAGGGCTTAGTGGAAATGCAAATGGCTTAGTTCCAGATATAATAGGATTTAGAATTTCTGTATATAGTGAAGATGAGGTTGATAAAATAAAAAAATTTTTTGCCAAAACTGGATTGGTCATATTACACACTCATTTTTACTATTTGATTATATTAGAAACCCTAAACCAAGTGGTTTTAGAGCCATTACAATTCAATATCGTGTACCTTTCTTTTTTGATGAGATTCCTTTTGAAATTCAAATAATGACTGAACAAATGCGAGATTGGACTAACAAAACTCACTTAGAATATGATGAAGAAAAATATAAGGGCCTTTAAATAATTATAAAAAATAATGTAGGTAAATATATAATGCTGTAATTCTAGGGATGAACATAATATAATTGAAAATAAAAAACAACTATGTTATAATGAATATGTCAAGGGAACTTGAATAAAATAAAAAAAGGAACACTCGATTGCACATGTTGAGTGTTGCCAATTGTATATTGGTTTCCACCTAAATCATCGCTGAGTTTGGCTCCACCCAACTTATCAAATGTTCCAAGCAAAATCATATCATACAAATGTTTGCAAAACAATTGCTTTGAGTTTCGGTGAAAAAAATAGTTGACAAGAAAAAATCAGAAAATGTTGATAA
>ERZ1643251.1095-NODE-1095-length-32533-cov-5.084981_pt1 | contig 32533 bp, 26 predicted proteins | sample MGYA00579261_ERZ1643251 | MGnify/ENA primary metagenome ERZ1643251 (study PRJEB29033, sample SAMEA4952267) | chicken gut metagenome | biome: Broiler Chicken; feature: Gastrointestinal Tract; material: Caecum | place: Ireland | collected 2018 | study: Broiler... | reverse complement strand
CTTGGCTCTTGCGTCCACTTAATTGCCGTTTTCATACGGTACTTTACAGTACCTAGATCATCTCACGCAGAACAATCTCCTCTGCACGATGGTGGATGCTGTTCATAGCACCTACCCATGCCATCTGGTCGTGCTGCTTCATGCACTCTGTCACGCCCTCAGTGGCTTTCATTTGCTCGATGATAAGTTCAAGGCGGCTCTGTGCCTGCTCGTTCAAATCAGCCAGATATGTCCACAGCTCACCGCTAAGGCACAGATCGTTAAAGCGAATAGGATTATGCTCCTTGATATAATCGCTGTGCATACGCCCCCACCTACCAATAGGTCTGTTTTCCTCTGGCAAACGAATATCGGGAATATAGCAAGCACCACAACGGATATAATTCAGTTCCTGCATAATATGTTCCTCCATAATATCAAAAGAAAAAGCGTTAGGATAAAAAATGAGTGATGCTCGGTCTTTCGACCTGGCATCACTCATTTTTCGTTGTTGATTACCAACCCCGTCTGACAGATGCCGTAAAATAGTTAAATTTTTGGTTTAACTGTTTTACGAACACCCATCATTTCCCGCCGCGCGAGCGATTGTTTACGGGCTTGTATCTTAGTGAACGCTGTGTGTCAAGCGTTTCCCCGACACATATTATTATATCATTACCGTGTTAAGCCCCGGCGCAAGCTCTTTATTCATATTGTCATGCGCGAATACCGCGCTGATTCCATCCGGAACAGTTACGTCCGCGGAGACATTGCCCCCGATGCGTTTAAGCGACACAGCTATCCGTCCGCGCGGCGTCAGAATACTGCCGTTAGCGTAATTCAGACCGTCGGGCAGATACGGCGATATCACCGCCTTTTCCCAGCCGTATGAGTCGTCGGGCTGACGAATGCCGAGTATACCGCGATGCAGCTGCCTTGCGCAGGCGCCGAACATTGGGTGATTGTTCGACGAACCGAGCCAGTGCTCCCAGATTGTCGTCGCGCCATGACGCTTCATATAGAGGAAGCTGCCCTTGTCCTCGCTCGACAACAGCTTGTACGCGACGTCGCCATGCCCGCCGTCGAACAGCAGCTCGCAGAGAATGTCGGTCGCGAGGAAGCCGGTGTCGAAATGACCGAGACTGTCGTAATATTCGGCCGCGGCGTCGATTGTATTTAGTCCGACCCACGCCGCGTATACGTCCGCTCCCTGACTTCCGTCGCAGCAATGTCCGGTTTTGGCGTCGTAATATTTCTCCCTGACCGCGTCGAGTGAGTACGACGCAAGTCGTGCAAATTCGGGTATGTCGTTATCGACTCCGAGCGCTGCTGCCATTTTCTGCATCAGCTTCAGGCAGATGATAAAGTAGCAGGTGTTGACTAACGGTTCGGGCAGAGTACATTTTTCGAGCGTACACCAATCGCCCAGGCACCAGCCGCCCTCCTCCTCGCTTGTCACAAGTCTGTTTTCGGAGTGCTCGACAAGATACGAAATCCAACGCTTCATCGGCTCGTAGCACTCGCCGATAAGGTCGAGGTCGCCGTATTGCTTCCAATAATAATATGGCACGAGTACAATCGCGCAGCACCAGCCGCCCGGACCACCGCCGCCGCCCATGAACGGCGCGGTGTGCTGCACGTGCCCCCGCTCAAGGTCCTGACAGTCGAGTATGTCGTGTATCCACTTTCTGTAGAACTCGCGGCAGTCGAAATATAACATCGCGGTCGGCGCGCAGATCTGACCGTCGCCGGTGTAGCCGAGCCGCTCGCGGTGCGGGCAGTCGGATGGTATGCCGCAGTGCATATTGTCAAGCTGCGTGCGGACATACGCGTCGAACAGGAAGTTCAGCCCCTCGCCGTCCGACTCGAACGTGGCGGTCAGCGGCGTGTCCGCGTGGATTACCAGAACCTCGACCGAGTCGTATTCGCCGGAAATCTCAAAATATCTGAACGCGTGCCAGACAAACTTCGGCTCGAATACACGCGCTTTGCCGTCACAGACAAAGCGGTCGCACATTATCTGTAGACTCCCGTCGGCGTTGCGGCAGTTGCCGCCAGACGACGAGAAGTTCAGTGAACCGTCTGTGTTCAGATTTTCGGCAAAGCGCAGCACCAGCTCTCCCGTGAATCCGGCTCGTGTGCGGACGCGCACAAGACCGCTGATATTTTCGCCGGCGTCGTATATGCCGCGCTCACCCTGCCGGCAAAGCAGCTTCGGCGTAATCAGGCGTATCAGCCGGTCGGGTTGACCGTACTGCGGGCAGAGCTCGGACGCCGGCGCGTCGAGCACTTTCACCCGACCGCTCCGTCTCTCGGCGGTCGGGTCGTGAACCTCGCCGATGAACAGATTGCTGAAGGTGATTTCGCTGTCGCTCCAGCTCTCGCTGCCGTCTGAAGATATGATCCGCCGGTCAAGCTCGAGTGAATATATGCACTTAGGACGGTCTCCGTAGGACATCCGCCCCTCGGCTATTCGCACATTCTGCACATACCATCCGCCGCCAAGTCGGATTTCGAGCAGATTTTCGCCCGATTTCAAGTAAGGTGATACATCGTAGCAAAGATAGAATATCTTATGTGTAAAGCGGTCGCGGCAGGGATAGGTTATGACGTCGAAGGCTCGCGGCTCGTAGTCGGTTTGCAGCGGCTGAAAGTATTCGTCGCCGAGCCTGCGACCGTTGAGGTAGGCTTCGAAGAAGCCGAGTCCGGTTATATACAGCTTTGCGCGCGATGTGTCCTCGCCGCTGCCGATTAAAAATTCGCGCCGTATCACCGGCGACGCCGACTCGCGGTCGGGCGCTATCCAGCGCGCGGCGGCAAGCGGTCTGTTGCTATAATCATACATAGATGGTATATCCTTTCGTGCTGACGCGCATTCGCCGCGTTTATTCTGCCGAATGACTGAAATAATCAATCAGCGTCTCCAGCGCGGCGTTGTACGCGCCTTCCCTCTCGGCCCAAGCAGAGCTGATATCCGGATCGTTGCTATTTAATATATGGCAGAGCGTCTACTCGCGTCAGATCATGAGCTGAGTGTCACTGAATGCGCGGCGAGAGTCGGATTCAACAGTGTCAGCTATTTTATCAGCAAATTCAAAAAGTATAAGGGCTGCTCACCCGGAGAATTCCGCCGTTCGGGGACGAATTTGTTCTGATATATAAACGACCCACAGATTAAAAAGGCAAGTCGGTTCCGAGTCCCAAAAATCAATTTATTTATTCGGTCGCGGCAGGCTCCACCTGAATCTTGCCGCGAGCAGGCGTATCAGCGTCACAACCGCAAATCCGGCGATCATGCTGATATTCTGACCGACTATATTCCACATCAGCGCACAAATCATCGCGCCCGCGATTGACGCGCAGGCGTAGATGTGCTTGACAAAGATATACGGTCGGTCGCCGGCAAAGACATCGCGCAAAACACCGCCGCCGACTCCGGTGACGACCGCGACGAATATTATCAAAAATGGGTTTTCGATAAATCCGGCGTCGATGGCGACCTTAGCTCCCACGACCGTGAATATGCCAAGTCCCGCCGAGTCGGAAATCAGCATGACCAGCTCGTATATCTTCCGTCCCGATTCGTTTACAAGGTCGCTCGCCAGCCGGTGACGCACGCCTAAAATAAATACGATTATCGACGCTATCACAGACAGCAAAACATAAATCGGGTTCGAAAAGGTCGCGGGCGGGGTCTGACCGAGAATCAAATCGCGTATCATTCCCCCGCCGGTCGCGGTCGTGACGCCGAGTATCGACACGCCGAAGATGTCCATGTTCTTGCCGAATCCGGTCAGCGCGCCGGATATCGCAAAAGCAATTGTGCCAATAATTTCAATTATGAATATAAAATGATCCATCAGTGCCGGGATAAATCAGATTATTTTATCTCGATGAGCTCGTATTCGGTCGTGCCGATGCCCAGCTTTTCGGCGTGCTCGAGCGTCACGCGCCAGTTGGTCGTCGGGAAGGTCGAGTCAAAACGGTCGGCGTCGCTGTCGACTACGCCGTTGTGGCAGTGCGCTCCCTGCTCCTTCAGGTTTTCGCCGAGTACAGAGTCGGCGTATGCCGGCTGACGATTGCACGCGTCGGCACAAGCCGCGTCGAGCGCGACCGGGTCGAATGACGCGAACATACCGACGTCGGGTATAATAGGCGTGTCATTTTCGGGGTGGCAGTCGCAGTAGGGCGAAACCTGATTGACTATATTGATGTGGAAGCTCGGACGTCCGGCAAGCACCGCCTTTGAATATTCGGCAATCTTCTTGCAAAGGTCGTCATTCGCGCTGTCCTGTGACTGTGAGATCGCTTCGGTGCGGCAGGCGTGTATGCAGCGACCGCAGCCTACGCATTTCGATTTGTCTACGCTCGCCTTGCGGGTAGCCGGATCGAATGAAATCGCGCCGTGCGCGCACTGCTTCGCGCACATACGACATCCAACGCAGCGCGACTGGTCGACCTCGGTCTTGCCGCCGTTGTGCTGCTCCATCTTGCCGGCGCGGGATCCGCAGCCCATGCCGATATTCTTGAGCGCGCCGCCGAAGCCGGTACATTCGTGACCTTTGAAATGGTTCAGCGAGACAAACACGTCCGCGTCCATGATCGCGCGGCCTATCTTCGCTTCGCTGACCAGCTCGCCGCCCTCGACCGGCACCCAGACCTCATCGCTGCCGGTCAGCCCGTCGGCGATTATGATCTGACATCCGGTGGAATAGGGTGAGAAGCCGTTTTCCATAGCCGCGTCAAGGTGGTCGAGCGCGTTCTTGCGGCGGCCTACATACAATGTATTGCAATCGGTCAGGAACGGCTTGCCGCCGAGCTCCTTAATAACATCCGCGACCGCTTTCGCGAAATTCGGACGCAGGTATGACAGGTTGCCCGGCTCGCCGAAGTGGATTTTGATAGCCGTGAACTTTCCGTCAAGATCGATGTCGCCGATTCCGGCAGTCTTTATCAGCCGCTGCAGCTTAAGCAGCAGATTGGTATTTGTTCCGCAGCGCATATCGGTGAAATATACTTTCGATTTTTCCATTTTATATTTTCTCCTTAAATTTCGACTTCAGCCATGATCGGGTAGTGGTCGGATAAATACAAGCTGCCGCGCCGGTCGCGTATAACCTCGGTTTGTATACATTTTGTACCATTTTCGGCGAAAATGTAGTCTATCTTTCCGGCTTCGTTTATATAGCTGCCGAACGCGTGGAAAGTCTGACCTGAATCAGAGCATAAGTCGGTAAATCGTCCGCCGTCATATTCCAGCATGGTTTTGATACAAAGACTGTCAGGCGTGTCGTTGAAGTCGCCGGTAACAAATACCGGAGTTTTCAGCTTCTTGTCGTCCTCCGCTATGCGGGCCAGCAGCTGGTTCACCTCGAGCACGCGCGCGTATTTGCCTACATGGTCGGTGTGAATGTTATAAAGTCTGAATGGAGCGCCGTCGCGCGGTTTCAGTGTCACCATTGTGCAGATTCGCGGGCAGGAGCTCTGGTCGCCGGTATAGCGCGAGCCGGGCTTGTAGGGCTCGTGCGACAGCCAGAAGGTGTCGGTCGAGCAGAGATAAAATTTATCGCGGCGGTAGGCGACGCAGACCGCCTCGTTGTCGAGCGCTTCTCCTCGACCGGCGCCGACTACGCAGTATTCCTTCAGCGTTTCATTCAGCCAGTCGTACATGATAGGCTGCATTTCCTGACAGCCGATCACGTCCGGCTTCAATTCGTTCAGCCGCTCGGCGATGAATTCACGGCGATTGAGAAATTGATTCTCACCGTCCCCCAAGGCCTGCGTGCGCATATTAAAGCTCATGATTTTAATTTTGCTCATTTCGGAATCCTTCCCCGACGGATATACCGAGATTTTTTTCCGCCGATTATGATAAATTTCGGTTATGCTATTTACAAATGCTAAAAAATATGATATACTGTCATAAAACAGAACGCTTGTTTGATGGGAGTGTCAGATTTGACTGATTTGCGTGAACATACCTGCTGCTTTACCGGACACAGAAAAATCCCCAAGGAACGTGTCAATCGTCTCTATGAGGACGTCAGCCTTGAGGTGAATTGGCTGATTTCACATGGGGTCGTGGAATATTACACCGGCGGCGCGCTCGGCTTTGATACGATAGCCGCACTCGCCGTGCTCGAAGTGCGCAATCGCAATCCGGGACTTAAGCTCAACCTGGCGCTGCCCTGCCCTGAGCAGGCGCAGAACTGGAAACCGCAGGACAAAGAGACCTACAAATATATTCTCAACGCGGCTGATAGCGTATATTACAGTTCAGATCATTATCATGGCGGCGTCATGCACCTGCGGAATCGCTTCATGGTCGAGCACAGCAGCATCTGCGTGTGCTATTATGACAAAAGCCTCGACGACGGCACCAGCCGCCGCGGCGGTACACTGTATACAGTGAACTATGCACGGCAGCTGGGACTTACGCTGTTAAATCTCGGCGATGAACCGCCTTATGACAGCCAACTCGAATTTGATTTCAGATGATTTATAGAGATAGTTTTAGATTATGAGCTCGGAAAGCGGGCGTTTCGGAACCACGTGGACATTGTCCTCGGTGCGGTAATATTTGACCACACCGTCCTTCGCGTCCTCGACGCGGCGAACCTCGTCTGGAGCGCCGATAGCTATGACCAGCTGCGGCACGACATTGTCCGCAAGTCCGAGTGCGCATCGCAGCTCGTCGCCCTTGAAGCTGCCGATCATGCAGCTCGCGAGTCCCTTGTCGAAAGCCGCGAGCGAGATCGCGAGCGCACATATGCCGACATCACGCTGGAATCGGTCGGGCGAGCCGAATTTCGCGGTGTCCTGACAGATGACGATGAACGCGGTCGGTCTGTGTCCCTTCGGCGGAAGCTCAAGATTTGGCAGCGACGCCGCCCACTTGGTCAGCGGCTGTACGGCGTCGAGCTCGTCCTGAGTATAGACCAGTCGATAACTAAGCGGCTGTATATTCGCCGAAGCCGGAGCGAGTCGGGCACACTCGACCAGCTCGCAGAGCTCCTCGCGTGAGATTTTACGGCTCTCGTCAAAGGTTCGGCAGGTGCGGTTGGCGGTGAATATTTCTTTCATCATAATATATTATTGCCTCCGGATATATTATTGCCTTCGGCTGTAAATGGTTTTCAGCAAAGACCGAGCTTTTTGAAGGCTTCAAGGTAGTGTCCGGCGATAAAGCGCGCGCCGACCTCGGTTGGGTGTACGCCGTCAGCGGCGAAATCGGTCGGTGCTCTGCCAACGCTCGCGGCTGCGAACAGACCGTCGAGCGGGATAAACACATCCGCGTATTCGCGCGCGAGCTTGCGGGTAATCTGAATCTTCGGGTCGAGGTCGACATGGAAGAAATCCTTGTCCGGCACGTAAAGTAAAAACTGCTCGAGCATTATAATCTTCGCGTGCGTCTCCTTTTTCAGACGCTCGAGAATCCCGCGGTAGCACTCCTCGAAATACTCGTGCGGCATCCAGTTCTTTTCAGCCGCGCGGTGCCAGGTGTCGTTGATGCCGATGAGAATCGAGATAACGTCAGGGTCGACGTCAATCGCGTCTTCAGTCCAACGGTCGCGCAGGTTTTCGGCGCGGTTGCCGCTTATACCGAGATTGATAAACTCGAATTCAGTCGCGGGGAACGCTGCCTTTATGTTTTCGGCCGAGTAGAGCGGATACCCGTGTCCGAGATTGTGTATGTCCGAACGGTCGCGTCCGGCGTCGGTGATGCTGTCGCCTTGAAACAGAATTTTCATTGCTATATCCTCCGTAGCAGATAAATTATGTACGTTAACATTTTACACCAACCGGAGCAAAATTGCAATAGGTTTTTGTAAATTCGCCGCAATTTTGACAGTTAATTCTCGTATCGGCATAATATACAATCAGATGCTCGCAGTTTTATATTAATTTATTCAAAATCATACTTGACTCGCAGAAAATTCCATGGTATAATATTTCATAGTAAAGGCTGTGACGAAGACGGTCGGAATGAAAAATTCACAGAGAGTCGGCGGATGCTGCGAGCCGATAATTTCAGTTCCATAAGACCAATCGCTTCCGAGCTTGGGGCTGAAACTACAGTAAGCTTCCACGTGACGCCGCGTAAGGGCAAAGGACTTGATTGAGTCCGTGAGAGGCAGTCATTCGGCTGCAATTTGAGTGGTACCGCGGAATAAATTCCGTCTCAAAGCAATTTATCGGTTTTACCGGTCGAATTCTTTGAGGCGTTTTTGTTTTGCTGACAGAAGATTTGTCAACGCACGTGATTTATAGTCCTCAATAAATAATCGAAAGGAAAATTTCAAACATGGAAAACAAATTAAGAGAAATCGCCGAACGCATCCGCACGCTGCGTGAGATTGCCGGACTTTCGACTGCCGAGGCTTCGCGCCTGACCGACGTGTCCGAGGACGAATATACAAAGCTCGAGTCGGGCGAAAATGACTTCAGCTTTACCTTTATTTATAAATGCGCGCAGCTCTTTGGCGTCGACGTCACCGATATCCTCAAAGGCTCGAGCCCTACCCTGTCGTCCTTCTCGATAACCCATAAGGGCGAGGGTCTGCCGATAGTGCGCCGCAAGGGCTTCAATTACAACAACCTCGCGCCGCTGTTCAAAAACAAAGTCGCTGAGCCGTTTTTTGTAACTGCGCGTTATAACCCCGATGAGCAGAATCACCCGATCAAGCTCAACACACACGAAGGACAGGAATTCGACTATATCCTGAAAGGCAGCCTCAAGGTGCAGATCGACGACCATGTCGACATCATCAACGAGGGCGACGCTATCTACTACAATTCCGGAACACCGCACGGTATGATCGCGTACGGCGGCGACTGCGAGTTCTTAGCCGTTGTAATCAACGCGCAGGGCAAGGCATACGAGTATCACGCCCCGACTCTCGAAAAACAGCCGAGTATCTACTCGGACGCGAAATCGGGCGCGGTCTGGGAGGATTTCATCGAGACGACCGTCGACGAAAACGGTATTCTCAATGGAATCAAATTCAAGAACGAGGACAAATTCAACTTCGCGTATGACGTTGTCGACGCTGTCGCGGCGAAGAATCCCGACAAGCTCGCGATGCTCCATCTCGACGCCGAAAAGCATGAACGCCGCTTCACATTCGGCGATATATCGCGCGAGTCGTCGAGAACCGCGAACTACTTAAAATCTCTCGGTATCGGCAAGGGCGACCGCGTAATGGTAGTCCTCAAGCGTCACTACCATTTCTGGTATACAATCATCGCGCTTCACAAGCTCGGCGCGATCATCATTCCGGCGACAAACCTGCTGGTCGAGCATGACTTCGAGTACCGCTTCAACGCGGCCGGAGTCAAGGCGATCATATGCACTGCCGACGGCGACGTCGCGCACCAGGTCGACCTCGCCGCCCCTCGCTGCGAGACACTCGTATTGAAGATCCTCGCCTGCAAGACGCTTGATGGCTGGCATGACTTCAACAGCGAGTATGAGAAATTCTCGCCGGTATTCGAACGCACCGAAGACACTGCCTGCGGCGACGATCCGATGCTGATGTTCTTCACATCCGGCACGACCGGCTACCCGAAGATCGCGGCTCACAGCCACAAATACGCGCTCGGTCACTTCATCACCGCGAAATACTGGCACAACGTCGACCCCAACGGTATCCACTTCACCATCTCCGACACCGGCTGGGGCAAGGCGCTCTGGGGCAAGCTCTACGGTCAGTGGCTCTGCGAAGCCGCCGTATTCACTTACGACTTCAACAAGTTCGACGCGCACGACATCCTGCCGCTGTTCGCGAAGTACAACATCACGACCTTCTGCGCGCCGCCCACGATGTACCGTTTCTTCATCAAGGAGGATCTGTCGAAATACGATCTGTCGAGCATCAAGTACGCGACGACCGCCGGCGAGGCGCTCAACCCGGAGGTTTACCAGCAGTGGCTCAAACACACCGGACTTAAGCTGATGGAGGGCTTCGGACAGACCGAGACTACGCTGACTGTCGCGAACTTCGTCGGCATGACGCCGAAGCTCGGTTCGATGGGCAAGCCGAGTCCGCTCTACGAGGTCGAAATCCTCACTCCCGACGGCAAGCCCGCCGCGGTCGGCGAAACCGGCGAAATCTGCGTCTCGACGAAAAACGGCGCACCCTGCGGACTTTTCCTCGGCTATTACCGCAATGAAGAAAAGACCAAGGAGGCATGGCACGACGGCTGGTATCACACCGGTGACACCGCTTGGAAGGACGAGGACGGCTACTTCTGGTATGTCGGTCGTATCGACGACCTCATCAAGTCGAGCGGCTACCGCATCGGACCGTTCGAGATTGAAAGCGTGATCATGGAGCTGCCGTATGTGCTCGAGTGCGCGGTGACAGCCGCTCCCGACGAGATCCGCGGTCAGGTCGTCAAGGCGTCAATCGTTCTTGTCAGGGGCAAGACCGGCGACGACGCGCTGAAAAAAGAAATCCAGAATTACGTCAAAACGCACACCGCGCCGTACAAGTATCCGAGAATCGTCGAATTCCTCGATGAGCTCCCGAAGACGATAAGCGGAAAGATCAGACGAGTAGAGCTCCGTGAAAACAAACAGTAAAAACAACTCCGGCAAGTCCGGTTATATGAAACACAAAAATAAAAGCGACCGGTTTGACGTTGTAAAGCGCGGCTTCGATAAAAGAAGCCGTGCCGACTCCGGACAATCTGAAAACACGTCCGGCAGACTTGAAGCCACGGCTTCTGTCGGCGCGGACGGCAGCACATTTGCAGAGAAGCAAAAGTGGAAAGGCGGCGCGCTGTTGTCGCCGGTTCCCGCGGTCATGGTCAGCTGCGGAACGCTCGAAAAGCCGAACATACTCACAGTCGCGTGGTGCGGAACTGTCTGCACGAATCCACCGAAGACATACATCTCGCTGCGCCCCGAGCGTTACTCCTACCCGATAATCAAGGAGCGCGGCTGCTATGTAATCAATCTGACTACCTCGTCATTAGTGCGTGCCGCTGACTTCTGCGGTGTGCGTTCGGGTCGCGACGTCGACAAATTCGAGGCGATGAACCTGCACGCCGCGCCCGCGCTCGAGCTTGACGACACGCCGACGATTGCCGAGAGTCCGGTTTCGATTGAATGCCGTGTCACCGATATAATACCGCTCGGAACGCACGATATGTTCCTCGCCGATATTGTCTCGGTCGACGTCGCCGACGAGCTGATAGTCGATGGCGCGCTGCGTCTCGACCGCGCCGGACTCGCCGCCTACGCGCACGGCGAATATTTCGCGCTCGGCAAGAAGCTCGGTGATTTCGGCTTCTCGGTCAGGAAAAAGAAACGGATAAAGCGTGGCAAATAAGCCGATTTGACATAATCCCAACCGGAATCAAGCTCTATTGAAACGCGGCTTATTCTCAAATTAGGTTTACTTGCAGGCAATTCCCTGCTTCTCAAATTATCTTACATTCAATTGCTCATACGATATAAAACGACCTGCCCGACGGCATTGCCGTCGGGCAGGTCTGCGTTTATTCAACATAGATCATGTTCGGGAACAGGAAATCGAGCTTCTCGTCGTCAAAATTCTTGTCAAGCCATAACTCGAAGGAACTGTCCGCGGGTATCCCTTCCCTGCGCTCGCCGCGCCGAACGACCGCGGCTCCTGACACCACCATGTCAACTGTGATGAATACACACATCACAATTGTCAGAAATGTACCGAGGCGTTTCGGAATCTTTTCGATCTGCTTTGAAATGAACGGGAAAAACTCCTTGACCCACAAAAGTCCGAGTATGCCCCAGATGAGCATATACATAAGATTCGTACGCCCGCCGAGATTCGCGGTCGTGTCGCTGTATTCCCACGATACCGTTCCGAAAGCAAGCTCTTGGAACAGACTGCACAGATATTCGAACGCGCCGCCGATAATCGCCGCGGCGGTGAAGATGAACAGATCGCGCCGCTTGTAGCTCTTGTATAACAGCAGAGTCATTACCACCGCGCCAAATCCGTAAACCGGAATGAATGGTCCCCAGACCAGACCGACGCGCATCTCGAATTTGTGCAGCGTCAGCAGCGCCCAGAGCGTCTCAAGTATCGTGCCGACGACATTTCCTATCATGAAAAGCCAGAACAGCTTCGTAAAGCAGAGCGAGTGCGCGAACGGAACCTCCGCGCCTTCGGGAATCTTGGTCTCATATTTCGCGATCGTCTTCTGTTGACGCTCGGCGGCCCGCTTCTCGTTTTTGTCGACGAATTCCTTAAGCTGCTCGCGCAGGTGGTCGATATTCAGCTCGGCGCGCTGCTTGTCAAGGTTTGGGAAAGCCGCGAAGATACGTCTCTGCTGCCACTTGCTGACAAACGACTTTGACAGATCGTCATATCTTTCCTTGACCGCGAGCGTCTCTTTCGAGATAAAGCTGCCCATGTCGTCGGTATTTTCGCGCAGACGGTCGGCTATAATATTGAGAAGCCGCAGCTTTTTACGCATACCGGCAATCGCAAACAGAGTCGCGACGCAGTCGGCAATCATCAGCGTGATTACCGTAAAGCAGAATATCTCTCCGATGATGTGTGGTATTATCACAGTCAGCCAGTCGATGAGCGGAAAGACCAGCTTAACGACAAACGTACATCCAACCGCCCAGATCAGCGAAAACTTCAGGCAGACATAGCCGTTCAGATTAAAGGGGATGTCGCTGTAATCCCACCACTTCTGGTTGAATATCCGCTCGAGTATGAATCCGGCGAGGTATTCAATCAGAGTTGTGACTATGAACGAACCGATGAAAGTTACCAAAAGACTGCCGGATATCGGCTTCAGTATCATCGCGACCATGAGAACACCGAAGCCGTAAATCGGACACCACGGTCCGCCGAGAAATCCACGGTTGACGAATTTTCCCAGCACGACCGCGGCGTATATAACCTCGAGTATGTAGCCGAGGATTGCAAACAGGACGAAATATACAGCGATGTCATAAAATGATAATCCAGAAATAATCGGTGTAAACATAGCATTACTGATATATCAGTATCATTACGGGTTCATAAGTATTTGACCGAGCATTGAATCATCGTCGATTATAACCGTCTTGCCTTCGCCTGTCAATGAAGCTTTCAGAGCGTCGAGCGCGCGAGTGAATTCGTAGAATTCCTTCTTATCGTCGGTGTTGTAGGCTTCGGCTAAAAGGCGCATATATTCCTGCTCGCCCTCGGCTTCGAGCCGCGCGGCTTCGGCTTCGGCGTTCGAGACAATGATGTTGACCTCCTTGTCGACCTCGTTGCGGATGATCGACGCCTCGTAGTTTCCGTCGGCGGTATATTTCTCGGCGATCTGATTGCGGTCGGAGATCATGCGCTCATAAACCGCCTGCTCGTTGTTATCCGGCAGGTCGAAGCGCTTGATTTTGACGTCGAGCACGTTGATGCCATAGGTGTCGGCGAGCGACGCGACCTCGGTCGTTATGCTCGCGTAGATGTCGTTGCGCTCGGACGCGTCGTCCATGTTTATGATGTCGTTCTGCTCAAGCGTACCCATCAGGTTCTTGAGCGCGGTATAGGTCAGAGCGTTGAGACGCGACTCGGCTTCCATTGTGCTGGAGAGTGTGCGGTAGAAGGTCAGCGGGTCGGCGATCTCCCAGATGACATAGCTGTCGACCGTCATGTTCTTTTTGTCACTGGTCAGCACCTCAGACGGCGGTATGTCGTAAATCAGCGTAGTCTTCGGGAAGTAGCGGATTTCGTCAATAAATGGTATCTTCAGGTGCAGCCCGGGATTTTCGTTGACCGCGACAATCTCCGAGAAGCGCATGACGCAGGCGTATTCGTTTTCAGCCACGGTGTAGATCGCGTTCAGTCCGACTATCAGCGCGACTATGACTACAGCGGCGATGATTATTGCTTTTTTCATTATAATTACCTCAATTATGATAATCAGTTTTCGGGTATGAATTCGTTATTCGGGATTTTGTTGATATAATCACGTGTCCGCGAAAAAACAGCTTGACGGTGCATTGCTATATCACAGCCTCTGCTTCGGTATCATAGCTTCTGCTCCAGTAACACAGCTTCTGCTTGGGTCGGTCAGCTCTGCACACTGACCGTGCCCGAGCCGGATACAAAATTCTCGAGCGGGAGCAGCTTCTGCGTTGAGCCGTCCGAGGTGTCGATGTAGAGCTTCACACCCGGGAGTGCCTGCTCGATCATCTCGTAATACATACGTATCTTCGTGATTTCGGGGTTCTTCGAATATTCATCATACATAGCCTCAAACAGCGCGACCTGCTTTACCGCCTCGTTGATACGGTTCTGCTTTAAGTATTCGGCGTTTTGTATCAGCTGGTCGGCTTCGGCTTGCGCTTTCGGCAGCTCGGAGTTCGAGTAGGCCTTCGCCTGGTTTATCGCGGTCTCGGCTCCCTGCTTCGCGGTTTCGACCGCCTTGAAGGCTTCGATGACCGAGGTTGTCGGCGGTTCGCTGTCCTGAATCTTGATGTCGGTGAGCGTGAGACCGATGTCATATTCCGCGAGCTCGTTTGTGACAAGCTCCTTGACGCGCATCTGTATGTCGGTCTTGCCGTCAGTGAGCACCGCGTCGACCGAAGCCGAGCCGACGACCGCGCGTATCTGGCTCTGGATAAGATTCTTAAGTATCGTGACCGGCTCCTTCGAATTGTACAGATACTTGACCGGGTCGGATATCTTGTATTCAACAAAGAAGTCGACGTTGACTATGTTGTAGTCGCCGGTTATCATCTTCGACTCCTTTTCGACGACCTCGTAATCCTCAGCGCTCGACGTCGAGCGGTAGCCGATCTCTATCTTCTGGTAGACGTTGACGTCGACCTTCTGAACCTGCTGGATGCCAAACGGGAGCTTGAAGTGCATACCCGCGCCGGTGACGTTAGTCGCTTTTCCGAAGGTAGTTACTACCGCCTGCTGCTTTTCGTCAACCGTGTACCAACAGGTACCGGCGAACGCGAGCACTGCTATCACCGCGATCACGATGATTGCGATATTGCGTATCTTCTTGGGTTCGAATTTCGGCTTTTTGTTTTGGTAAAAGATTTTTCCGTCTTGTGTAAAATTATTCATACAAAGACCTTTCCTTTCGGTATAACTACATCATTGAATGCTGAAGTTACAATAATTTGCAGTCTAAAAATTCTTTATCGCGTTCAGATGACTGTATTGATATTATACAATACCATTGTGAACAGCGTGTGAAGCAAGTGTATTATATTTGAAAATATGTGACAGTCAGCTGAAAATAGAAATGCGCCGCACATTGCAGCGCATTAGATGTTCGAAATGTTAGTCGGCTTATAATAAATCTGGTTTGGATTATTCGTTCATGCCGGTAAAGCCGTTGTCGTGCAGCAGCTTGACCGCGGCGTCCTCGGCTTCGATGCGCATGACGACATATGCCTCGTTATCCGACTTCGCGATAAACGCGTACATATATTCGATCTGAATATCGCGGGACGACAGCAGCTTCAGTACCTCGGCGAGTCCGCCCGGACGGTCGTGTATGCAGGCGGTGATGACGCTTGTAATCGACACGGTCAATCCGGCGTCGCGGAGTATCCGCTCGACTTCCTCGGGGTTGTCAACGATGATGCGCAGTATGCCGAAATGCGTAGTGTCCGCGACCGAGAGCGCGCGGATATTGATGTTGTTCTTCGCGATGATCTCGGTGATCTCGGCGAGTCTGCCTGGCTTGTTCTCGACAAAAATAGATATCTGCTTGATTATCATGGTCAATCCTCCTGTATATTACATTTTGCGTTTGTCAATGACGTGCTTTGCCTTGCCCTCGCTGCGCTGAATCGTGTTCGGCTCGACGAACGTGATCTTCGCCGCGATTCCGAGCACCGACTGCATCGAAGCCTGAATCTTCGCCGCCATCTCCTCAAAGCCGCGCACCTGGTCGGTAAAGTTCTTGTCCGAGACCTCGACCTGGATCTCCATCGTGTCGAGATTGTTCACGCGGTCGACGATGATGAGATACTGCGGCTCGACATATCCGCTCTGCAGGAGCACACTCTCGATCTGTGACGGGAAGACGTTGACACCGCGGATTATCAGCATATCGTCGCTGCGGCCGCAGGGCTTCGACATACGTACAAATGTACGTCCGCACGCGCACTTTTCGTGAGTAACGCTCGCGATATCGTGTGTGCGGTAGCGTATCAGCGGCAGGGCTTCCTTGGTGATGCAGGTGAACACGACCTCGCCGTCGACGCCGTCAGGCATGGGCTCGCAGGTGATCGGGTCGATTATTTCAATGATGAAGTGATCCTCGTTTACATGAAGTCCGTTCTGGCATTCGCAGTCGAACGCCACGCCCGGTCCGGAGATTTCGGAAAGACCGTAGATGTCATGCGCCTTGATTCCGAGTCTCGACTCGATTTCGCTGCGCATCGCGGGCGTCCAGGGCTCGGCGCCGAACAGACCGGCTTTGAGATGTATCTTGTCAAGTCCGATACCGTTCTGCTTGAGCGCGTCGGCGAGATAGAGCGCGTACGACGGTGTGCAGCAGAGTATCGTAGACTTGAAATCCTGAAGCATAGTTATCTGACGCTGCGTGTTGCCGGTCGACGCCGGGATGACGGTCGCGCCCATTTTAGCTGCTCCGTCGTGCAGTCCGAGTCCGCCGGTGAACAGACCGTAGCCGTATGAAACATGGACAAAATCGTTCTCGTCAGCTCCCGCCGCGACGAGCGCGCGTGCGGCGCAGGTCGCCCAGATGTCGATATCGTGCGCGGTATAGCCGACGACCGTCTGCTTGCCGGTCGTACCCGAAGACGCGTGTATGCGTGTGAGCTGGGACGGTGGGACAGCGAACATACCGTAGGGGTAGTTGTCGCGCAGGTCCTGTTTGTAGGTAAAGGGCAGTCGGCGCAGGTCGTTTACGGTCTTGATATCTTCCGGCTTTACACCCGCCTCATCCATACGACGGCGGTAGACTTCGACATTGTTATAGGCATGATATACCGTCTTCGACAGCCGGTAGGATTGCAGGCTGAACAGCTGATTGCGTGGCGCGGTTTCGATGTCCTCGTTGAAATATTTTCTCATATAACTGCGATTTATCCTTTCATTTGTCCGCGGCGTTGCCGTCGGTTATTTACGATTCAGGTCATTTTGAGGAGCCGTCAAAGACGCGGCTCCTCAGCTGGCAGACTTCACGCCCCTGCCTTGTCGTGATAGGCATTGCCGAGTTCGAAGGCTTTGAGATTCAGATCGATGAACTTTTCGGGTACCGAGATACGGATAGCCTCGTGCAGAGTTTCAGCGTCAAAGCCGAGCGCGTGCGCCATGAGTCCGATCAGCGCGACGTTTACCGCCTTTTCGCTGCCGGCTTCGCGCGCGATTGCGAGCGCGTCGGCGGCAATGACACGGGCGCCGGTCGCTTTCAGCTTCTCGACAAGATTCGACGGATATTCAGCCGCGCCGGTGATGACCGGCATCGGGTTGATTTCCTGCGTATTCGTGATGATAACTCCGTCGCGCTTAAGATATGGCAGCCATCTCGCCGCCTCAAGCAGCTCAAACGACATTATAATATCGGCTTCCCCGCGGCAGATCACCGGCGACGCGACCTTATCGCCGTATTTTACATATGTAACGACCGAGCCGCCGCGCTGGCTCATACCGTGAACCTCGGACACCTTTACGTCGTAGCCTTTTAATAGGACGGCGTTTCCGAGTATGCGGCTGGCGAGCAGCGAGCCTTGACCGCCGACGCCGACTATCATTATATTCTTAGTTGGCATATTTATTTCTCCTGATTGTAAACTATATATTATAACCCGTAATTTCAACCGATCGCGTCCTTTTTGCACATCTGCGTGCAGAGACCGCAGCCGTTGCAGAGGGTCTCGTCGATCGAAGCCTTGCCGTTTGTGACCGAGATGCAGGGGCAGCCGATCTTCATGCAGGCCTTGCAGCCGATGCACTTGTCGGCGTCGACCTTGAGCGGCGGGTTGTGCTTGACGTATTTGAGCAGCGCGCAGGGTCTGCGGCAGATTATGACCGACGGGCAGTCCGCGGCAAGCTCTTCCTTTAGCACCTTCTCGGTTTCAGCGAGATTATTCGGGTCGGTTATGCGGATATGCTCCTCCGGAACTCCGGCGGCGCGCGCGATATTTTCAATCAGGATGCCGTTGACCGGCTCGCCTTTTAATGTAAATCCGGTGCAGGGATTCTGCTGATGTCCGGTCATGCCGGTGATGCTGTTGTCGACTACGACTACTGTAGATATGCCTTTGTTATAGGTGATATTGACAAGACCGGTGATACCCGAGTGCATGAACGTCGAGTCGCCGATTACCGCGACCGACTTTGACTCCTCGTGGCGAATCTTATTGAAGCCGTGAAGCGCGGAGACCGAAGCGCCCATGCAGAAAGTCGTGTCCATACCGCCGAGCGGCTTCGACGCGCCGAGCGTATAGCAGCCGATATCGCCGCTGACGTAGAGCTTCAGCTTGTTGAACAGGTAGAAGATACCGCGGTGCGGACATCCGGGGCAGAGCACCGGCGGGCGCGGCGGGATAGGGTCGTCAATTATATAGCATTCGGGTTCGCGACCGAGTAGCAGCTTCGCGAGCAGCTCCTGCGAGAACTCGTCGCAGAGCGGCAGCAGGTTCTTGCCGTCGCACTTGATTCCCTCGGCGCGGCAGAAATTCTCGATGACCGGGTCGAGCTCCTCGATTACGATCACGCGCTCGTATTCGGCGGCGAAATCGCGTATAAGCTTTGCGGGGAGCGGGTAGACCATGCCGAGCTTGAGGTAGGACGCGCTGTCGCCGAACACCTCGAGCGCGTAGTTATAGGACGGACCGGCGGTGATGATACCGAGCTTCGCGCCGTCGTGCTTTATTACGCGGTTGAACGGGCAGGTCTCGGCGAACTTGGCGAGGTCAGCGAGCCGTTTTTCGACGACAATATGACGCGGGCGCGCGTTGCCCGGCATCATGACGTGCTTCGACGGGTCTTTTTCATACGGCTTTACCGGAACCTCGACCCGCTCGCCGGTATCGACTATCGACTGCGAGTGCGACACGCGGGTATTGAGCCGGAGTATGAAAGGGGTATCGAACTGTTCGGAATATTCATATGCGAGCTTCGTGAATTCGCAGCACTCGCCCGAGTCGGACGGCTCGAGCATCGGCAGCTTTGCGGCTTCGGCATAGTGACGGCTATCCTGCTCATTCTGCGACGAGTGCATACCCGGGTCGTCGGCGACTCCGATGACCATACCGGCATTGACTCCGGTATATGCAGTGATGAACAGCGGGTCAGCCGCGACATTGAGTCCGACGTGCTTCATTCCGCAGAACGAGCGTCCGCCGCCAATAGCCGCGCCGAGCGCGGTCTCGAGCGCGACCTTTTCATTAGGCGCCCACTCGGCGTATATCTCGTCATATTTCGCCGCTGCTTCGGTGATTTCAGTACTCGGCGTACCGGGATAGCTCGAAACCAGACGCACGCCGGCTTCATAAAGCCCCCGCGCGACAGCTTCGTTTCCAAGCATGATTTTTTTCATAATTTATGTATATCCTTTGTGTTATTCTTGATGATGCGAGTGCGTGATTTGATGTTTTCTCTGGGGGAAGTGCCTTTTGAAAAAGGCACCTCCCCCGCATTTCGGCAAGCTGTGCTTGCCGAAATGCTTCCCCCTACCGCGAAAACTTTCGCAGATTGGTTTTTATATGGTTGTTTATTTGCGGATGGAGGTGGGATTTGTTCTCGCCGATTGGACGACAGGGGCGCGCCGCCTAATGGGACCCCGCTCCCCAACCGGCGGCTTTGTTTGTGCGAGGCTGTTTGAGTCGTTGGGAATATTGGGGCTTTGTAGGTTTATATAGGATATTAAATCAGGTTACTTTAGATTTGACTATAGTCAGAATACGTCGAGTCGAACTGTGTATTTAGGCAGACTACAGCTAAACAGATTTTATCTACAATCAGATAGAATCTATCCAAACCATGTTCATAACCAGACTTCAAGCAAATTCAGCACAACAAACAGCCATTGCCCACTGCATGACGGCTGCTTTGAGTCTTACTTCTTTCGATTATCGATGACCCGCTTTGCCTTGCCGACGAAACGTTCGAGCGAGCGCGGCTCGACGAGGTTTATCTTCGCGTCGAGACCGAGGACGGTCTGGAGCTTATGGCGCACCGACTGCTGCAAATTTTCAAGCTCGGAGAAGCTTTCGAGCAGCTTCGGGTCGGAGACCTCGATGTTGATCTCGAACGTATCCATATAATTTTTCTGGTCGAGCACGATCTGATACTGCGGACCGACCTCGGGGATACTGACAAGGACGCTCTCGATCTGCGTCGGGAAGACGTTGACGCCCTTGATTTTGAGCATATCGTCGCTGCGGCCGAGCGGCTTGTCCATGCGCGCGTGTGTGCGACCGCATTCGCACTTCTCGTAGTGTATGCGGGTGATATCCTTTGTACGATAGCGCAGCAGCGGGATTCCCTCTTTGGTGAGAGTTGTGACGACCAGCTCGCCCTCCTCGCCGCGCGGCTTGACGTCGCCGGTCTTTGGGTCGATGATCTCGGGCAGGAAATGATCCTCGGCAAAGTGCATTCCGCAGCGCAGACGGCATTCGCCCGACACGCCCGGTCCCAACAGCTCGCTCATGCCGTAGTTATCGGTCGCGAACAGATTCCAGGCTTCCTCAACCTTTGTACGCATCTCAATCGAGCAGCCCTCGGAGCCGAAAAGTCCAAGTCTGACCTTGAGGTCGCGGCAGTCGATTCCGATATCGGCGGCGACCTCGGCTATGTACAGCGCGTAGGACGGGGTCGACACGAGCGCGGTCGTGCCGAAGTCACGCATCAGTTTCAGCTGCTTTTCGGTATTGCCGGTTGACGTCGGTACTACTGTAGCGCCGATACGCTCAAGACCGTAGTGCAGACCGAGCGCGCCGGTGAACAGACCGTAACCGAACGCAATCTGCACGATGTCTTCATTTGTCGCGCCGGCAGCCGTGACGAGCCGCGCCACGCAGTCCGACCAGGTTTCGAGGTCGTTTTTTGTATAACCGACGACGGTCGGGTTGCCGGTAGTGCCGCTCGACGCGTGTATGCGCACGATCTCCTTCTGCGGAACCGCGAACAGACCGAAAGGATAGGTGTCGCGAATATCGTCTTTTGTCGTATATGGAATATATTGAATATCGGAGAGTACTTTGATTTTATCGGGCTTAACCCCCGCGTCGTCAAGACGCTTTCTGTAGAACGGCACGCGATCGTATACATACGCGATAATCCGCTTGAGTCGCTCGAGCTGCAAGGCTTCGAGCTCCGGTCGTTCCATAGTTTCGATATCCTTCTGCCAGAACATTTGTATCGCCTTTCTTGGATTTAATAACTTATCACTTTATTATAATACAAATTGATGTCAATGTCAATCCCATATTCGCAATTTATGTCGATTTAAGCGATATGGAGACAAATATTCGCGTATTTTCGTCGTGACGACCTGTCGTCAAACGCCGTTTATCACAGTCGCTGGTCTATATCGCGACTGATTTTGATTAATTATTGAATAAAGTCGAACTCGACGTCGTCGATTCTGACCGTGTCGCCGTCGCAGCAGCCTTTTTTAATAAGCGCGTCCACCACGCCCTCGTCGCGCAGCACACGCTGGAAATACTGAATCGATTCGCGGTCGTCGAAGTTGATAGAGTTGATGAGATTATACAGCCACTCGCCCTCGACCTCGTATACGCCGTTGACATTTTTGACTGTAACGCTGTGATCTTGCGCGACTATCGGCTTCTGTGCCGTAGTCTCGGCTTCATATATCGTCATTGGCGGCAAATCATCGAGTCGTTTTGAGACATAATTAATCAGCTCGCCAACTCCTTCGCGAGTAGCCGCCGAGATGAGGAAGAGCTTGCAGCCGAGCGTGTTTTCGACGAAGTCACGGAACTCGTCGAGGTCGCAGAGCTCTGGGTCGTAGGAATCGTATTTGTTCGCCGCGACTATCTGTTCGCGCTTCGCGAGCTCGGGACTGTAGCGAGCGAGCTCGTAGTTTATCGTCTTGATGTCCTCGATGGGGTCGCGTCCCTCGGCGCAGGATATGTCGACTAAATGTATCAGCAGCCGGCAGCGCTCGACATGGCGAAGAAAGTCATGACCGAGCCCGGCGCCCTCCGCCGCGCCCTCGATAAGTCCGGGGATATCGGCACAGACGAAGCCCTTGCCATCATGTGTCGCGACGACTCCGAGCTGCGGCTGGAGCGTAGTGAAGCTGTAGTTCGCGATCTTCGGGCGAGCCGCGCTGATCACCGACAGAAGCGACGACTTTCCGACATTCGGAAATCCGATGAGTCCGACATCGGCGAGCATCTTCAATTCGAGCAGCACATCGGCTTCCCCGCCCTTCAGTCCGGGCTTCGCGAAGCGCGGGATCTGACGGGTCGGAGTCGCGAAGTGCTTGTTGCCCCAGCCGCCGCGCCCGCCCCTCAAGCAGACAAACGGCTCGCAGTCGGACATATCCTTGATGACCTGTCCGGTCGCGGCGTCCTTGATGACCGTTCCGGGCGGAACCAAAATGACAAGATCCTCGCCGTTCTTGCCGTGGAACTTCTCGGGCATACCGTCGCCGCCGTTCTGAGCGATGAATTTGCGCTTGTATCTGAACGCGAGCAGAGTGTTCATGCCCTCGTCTATCTTGAAAATAATGCTGCCGCCGTTGCCGCCGTCGCCGCCGGACGGACCGCCCTCGGCGACGTATTTTTCGCGGTGAAACGCGACGCAGCCGTTTCCACCGTCGCCGGCTTTGATGTGAATCGTTACGTTGTCTACAAACATCTTGCTTCTCCTAAATAATTATACATCGGTCAAATATTGTATTTTGCCACGTGATTGACACAGCTTATTCACCGGCAAGCCGCAGCATTTCCGCTTCGTTGATGACCGTGATACCGAGCTCGTTCGCCTTTGTCAGCTTAGAGCCGGCGTCCTCGCCCGCGACCACATAGTCAGTCTTTTTCGAGACCGAACCGCTCACCTTGCCGCCGTGGGCTTCGATTATTTTCTGTGCTTCACTCCGTTTAAGATTCGGCAGCGTTCCGGTGAGGACGAAGGTCTTACCGGCGAAGCGGTCGTCCGACATCTCCCTTTTTTCGGAGACTGTGACGACTCCAGCGGCTTTGAGATGATCGATCAGCTCGCGTGTCTGCGGGTGCTTGAAGTAGTTTACAATATACTTAGCCGTGATCTCGCCGACGTCGTTTATCTCGCACAGCTCGTCGACGTCCGCGACGAATAATTTCTCGATATCACCGTATCTTTCGGCTATCACTGTCGCGGCCTTTTCGCCGACCTGACGGATTCCGAGCGCGTAGATCAGCCGCGCGAGCCCCGCCCGTTTCGACTTTTCGATCGCCGCTATCAGATTCGCCGCGCTCTTTTCACCCATGCGCTCGAGGCCCGCGAGCTCGTCTGCCGTCAGCGAATATATGTCGGAAATCCGCTTGACCAACCCCTCTCGGTGAAGCTGTGCGAGCAAAGCCTGACCGAGTCCGTCGATGTCCATCGCGTCCTTTGACGCAAAGTGTATCAGATTGCGCAGCAGCTGCGCCGGACATTCGGAATTTGTGCAGCGATAGGCCGCGCCGCCCGACTCGGATTCGTCGTCCGCGTCAGACGTAACCGGCTCTCCGCAGGACGGGCAGAACTCGGGCATATTAAATACACGCTGTGTGCCGTCTCTGTCTTCCTTGACCGCCGACACGACCTCGGGTATGATGTCTCCGGCTTTGCGGATTATGACATTGTCTCCGATCATGATATCTCTCTCGCGTATGAAATCGAGATTGTGCAGTGTCGCTCGCGAAACGGTAGTACCGGCGAGCCGAACCGGCTCAAGCTGCGCGTTCGGGGTCAGCACACCGGTTCTGCCGACCTGTATTATGATATCGGTCAGTCTTGTTTTCTTTTCCTCGGGCGGGAATTTGTACGCCGCGGCCCACTTCGGCACCGAGCCGGTCTCGCCGACGACTCCGCGCAGCGAAAGCTCGTTCAGCTTTATGACGACGCCGTCAATTCCGAACGGCAGCTCCTCGCGCTCGTGTCCGATTTCCTCGATTCGGGAGATGATTTCGTCGACTGACGTCAGGGTTTTGTGCTCGGGCAGCACCTTGAATCCGACTTTCGCGAGCCAGTCGAGGCTCTCGTCGTGACGGTCGAAGTGCTTCGTTCCGGTCTGATAATTGAATATGAATATATCAAGTCCGCGGGACGCGCAGATCTTCGGGTCGAGCTGACGCAGTGTGCCGGCCGCGGCGTTGCGCGGATTCGCGAACAGCGACTCACCCGCGTCCTCGCGCGCCTCATTGAGCCGCTCGAAGCTGCGATAAGGCATATAGACCTCGCCGCGCACCTCGATTTCCGGCTCATCTGTGTCAATTTTCAGTGGAATCGACCTTATCGTCTTGAGGTTCGCGGTTACATTTTCACCGACCCGTCCGTCGCCGCGAGTCGCGCCGCGGACGAATATTCCGTTCTCATAGCGCAGCGCGACCGAAAGCCCGTCGATTTTATACTCGACTGAATATGAGCACTCCTGACCTGCCGCGTCATTTGTACGCTTTATAAAATCCTTGACCTCGTCGTAGCTGAACACGTCGGTAAGGCTTTGCAGCGGTACGGTGTGCGCAGCCGGCTCGAAGCCGTCGGACGCTTTGCCGCCTACCCTCTTGGTCGGCGAGTTCGGGTCGGCGAGCTCTGGGTAGGTATCCTCCAGCTCTTTAAGCTCGCGAAAGAGCATATCGTAATCGTAGTCGGAAATCTCGGGCGAATCAAGCTGGTAATACAGTCTCGAATGATATTCGACTTTGCGGGTCAGTTCCTTTATGCGAGCCGCCGCCTCGTCTCTGTTTATTGGCATAATAACCCCGACTTTGCGTTAGCAAAGTCTACCTCCTTCATGTCGATGCTTTGTGACGGTTATGCGGAATAGAATCGAAATCTCAGAACGCGAGGTCACAAAACGTGTAAGTTTGAAAACTGATTTTCAAACCTTCCCCTCTGGGACTGGGCTTTCCGGCATATATCATCAGGAGTATATCGAAATATCCAAATCTATGCCGGGATATTCAATATGAATATTATACCACATAGAATAAAAAAATAAAAGCGCAAATTTATTAATATCCCAATTATTTTGGATATTTCAAGCAAAAAGACAGCGCTTTACACGCTGTCAATGCTATTTAACTTAAGTTCATTTCAGGAATGACTGACATAATTTTAAGTAGAGGTACAAAAAAATACTCTCGGAATTATTATAAAGCATCTATGCTGCCATTGTTATCATTACAAATATCAGATAAATTGCTGATTGATAGAATCTATATCAGCAGTACCTATATGAAATTTCAGTAATATCAATCTTCCCCGTCAAGCCACCCAAGCTCAGTTAATCCTGCGAGCAGCTCTGGTTCAATATCAGAAACCTCGCCGCGAGAAATCAGCTCAATTGAATATACCCGCGTCTTGGCCGGATAGGATTCGCATATTCCACTGTGCGTTATACGAATCAGGTCTCCGTTGTCAAGCGAAACAAAGCTGACACTGTCGTCAGCCGCGGTCATTACGCAGGGATAAGCTTGATTTTCACCGTCGGCATTTACGCAAATCAGCGATTGCCCATTGTCCGCTTTGAGATATTGCCCCTCGATTATACCTTTGATATCATCCTTTTCTCCACAAGCACAAAAAATTGACATGAATGTTGCCAAAGTCAAAAAAATGGCTGCACTGAATTTCATCGGCTTAACTCCCCGCTCACATAATATCGGTATTCTTGTGATGTCAGTATATATTATGACGAGGGGCAATTATAAAAAGTTCCGCTGTATCGGCTGTATTTCAGTTAATATGCTCCCCATATCACCGATACGGCGCAGCCAGTATTCAATTCCGTTTCGAAAGCCATCGATATACAGTGTATATCCCTTGTCAGTCTCCTCCTCGATTACCAGTGTCGGGATTGAATCAAGCAGATATTCTATCTTATCTCCCCAATACAATATTCGCACGTCACAGCGGTCTCCGATGTGCATATTCCGCATATATTCACGAAACGCAGCCTCGTCAAACTGCGATTCATAAGGTATGAAGAAGCGGTCGTCAGTGATCTTCAACGACTTGATGCGGTCGATTCGGTATATTGTAGGAAAATGTTCTTCGGCATCGCTTTCACAGCCGTCGATATACGCGGTCAGGTAGAAATATATGCCAAAGGTTATAATGCCGACCGGTTTAAGCCTGCGCGTCACTTGAAGCTCGCCTCGCAATCGCTGGTAGCATATTTCAATCAACCGCCGCTCGCGTATCGCGCGCCCCAATTCCCAGATACCGTCGACCAGCCGAGTCTTGTGGTCAGGTTCGTGATAGTTGAATTTCGATGCTTTCAGAAGCTCGCGCACACGTTTGATATTCCGTTCGGTCAGTCCATATGCTGTCAGCTTGTTTATAATAGGCAGCATTTCATCGGAAATCAGCGAGCGACTCTCAAGAAGTATCTTGCATATTACCAGTATCTCACCATTTGTCAGCATCGTATCGTTATTTTCGTTAAGACGGTAGCCGCCTGCCGTGCGGTCGTAAATGACGATTCTACCCGAGCCGATGTTGAACGTATTGTCGCCAAAAAAAGCGCGCAAGTCGTCGATGTCTCGTTGAATTGTTCGCTCGTTTACCCCGAATCGGATCGCGGTTTCACTCTTATTAATCAACTCGCCCGCGCTGAGTTCGGTATAAATCGATAAAATCCGGTCATATTTTGACTTTTTAATATTGATCTCCCCCATTTGCTGTCATAGTAGATTATTGGTTATTTTCCCAATTACATTATACCATTTGCCATAGACACATACTGTCACTTTGGTTATAATAATGTATATTGCTATAATAATTATATAAAAATGTAATATTTGGCGTGATAGTCACCCGCAAAACAGATATTATAACTAACAGATATAATATACTATGGTATAGTTCATGTGAATAGCCAGATTATTATACTATCATTATATATATTGAAATAATGAGGTGTCATAATGAATCCAGTTTATGAATCCGAATATATGCAAATCGGGTTGAAAATTGCGTATTACCGCAAGCTGAGGGGGTTGACGCAGGAGCAGCTCGCTGAAAGAATCAAGAAAACACCGGCCTATATCGGTCACATCGAAGCGCCGAACATTATTAAAGCCGTGTCGCTCGACACGCTGTTCGACATTGCGATAGTACTTGACGTTCCGGCGTATAAGTTCCTGATGTTTGACGATTAATCAAACATATATAAAATTCCCCAAAGCCGTTCTGATGGTGGCTTGTCGGCTTTGGGGAGTGCGTTTTATTTTCGAGTTCGTTCGCTGTGCAGTATATAATCAAGACGGCGGCGCATAAGGTCAAGCACCTCGGGGTAGGTATTAGCAAGATTTTGCTGCTGGCTGATATCATAGAGGAGATTATACAGCTGCTCCGACTTCGAGTTGCCAAGCTCGGTATCGGTATGTTTATTGTACGCCGGACCATTGTTCGGAGCAAGATATGCCCAGCGCTCATGACAGAGCACCGAGCCGTTCGCGCCGCCCTGCGTTACGAGCCAGTCGCGGCCGACCGGGTCGTCGCCAAACAGCGCGGACAGCAGATTCTCGCTGTCGGGGGCGTCGTCCTCACCGAGCGGAACCCCGAGCATCGCGGCGAACGACGCCATGAAGTCGACATGGCAGACGAGCGCGTCGCTGTCAGTCCGTCTGACCTTGCCGGGCCAAGACAGTATCATTGGCACACGCGTACCGCCCTCGAACATACTGTATTTGCCGCCGCGCAGTACTCCCGCGGGCTTGTGCGCGCCGCACAGCTCGACCGCGCGGTCGTCGTAGCCGTCGTCGAGCACCGGTCCATTGTCGGTTGAGAAGATAACTATCGTATTTGCAACAAGACCAAGCTCCTCGAGCTTGTTCATCAGCTCGCCGACGCACCAGTCCATTTCAGCGATCACATCGCCGCGCGGTCCGAGCTTGGTCGCGCCGGCAAATCGCGGACTCGGCAGGCGCGGAACGTGCGGCTGATGCAGCGCGTAATAGAGGAAGAAGGGTTCGTCGCGGTGCGCCTCTACGAACGACTTCGCGCGCTCGGAGAAGGTCTCGGCGAGCTCCTCGTCGCGCCAGAGCGCGGCAGCTCCGCCGCGCATATATCCGATCCGACCGACGCCGTTGACGATACTGAAGTCGTGACCGTGGCTCGATTTCAGCTTGAGCAGCTCTGAGTTTTTGTGGTAGGTGGGGATGTCGTCATACGGACATTCAGCCGCGTATGAGACTTCAATCGGGTCATTCGGGTCGAGATTGACGACCCTTCCATTCTCGACATAGACGCAGGGTACGCGGTCTGCGGTCGCCGGAAAGATAAAGGTGTAGTCAAAGCCGGTTTCACGAGGTGTGTTTTCAATTTCCTGATTCCAGTCGATTCTGCCGCGACCGAGACCGATATGCCATTTGCCGACCAGACCGGTCGCGTAGCCCGCGCTTCTGAACACCTTCGGCAAGGTATTCATATCTTCGGGGATGAGGTTGCAGGCGTCGCCCGGGAGAATCTTCGCGTCCGAATTACGGAACGGGTATCGTCCGGTCATCATGCTGTACCTCGCGGGCGTGCAGGTCGCGGCCGGCGAGTGGCAGTTGAAGAAGCGTACGCCGTTTTCGGCGAGCCGGTCGATATTCGGCGTGGGAATTTCACAGGCGCCGTAGCACCCGAGGTCGCCGTATCCAAGGTCGTCGGCATACATTATAATGACGTTAGGCTTTTCGTTTGGCATGGTATCAGCTCCTTTATTGTCTGCGGGTTTTATTCAATGTGAAGCCGCGGGCAAAGGCATTCGACCGCGCGGCAGATTCAAGATATTTCAATCTTACCATATCCACATCAATTTGTCAAGCTATATTCGACAGATAAATACCGCCGCACGGACATTTCCGTGCGGCGGATGAATAGCGTCTGATATTGCGGACGCAGTAGTGTCTGATATATCAGACACTACGTCAGAAATAAACCTCAATACTCACTCTGCGGTCAGTGGTGATATCGAAATCGACATACATAGAATCCGCGACCTTGCTACAGCTGAACCCGACCTCCCTGCCGTTCACGCACACGCGGCTGCAGCTCCTGCCGTCCGGCAGCAGCAGGTGCGCGGCGATTTCATACGCGGGCGAGCTGATATCGTAGCGCATACCCTCGTCAGTCAAAATATATCTGATGTCAACTATGCTTCCCGACAGCTCGTATCCGGTGAAATAACGCAGCTCGGTGTACGGAGTGACCGGAAAGCGCGGCGAGAAGCGGATTCTGCGGTAGCAGACGTCTATATCCTCGACTCCGGCGAGACCCTCGTCGACCGCGCTGATAAGCGCGGCCGCGCCCCACGCGCTCGGTCCGCCCTGAGGCTGCGGCTTCGAGTCGGGATAATAGAGGAAATACACATCGCCGTCGCGCTCAACGAGCTCGATAAAGCGCGAGATGATATCCCAGCCGTAATGCTCGTAGCCGTTTCTGAACGCGGCTTTCGAAAGCTCACCCGCGGTGAACGGCGAGATTGCGCCATTCACATATTCGCCTGCCGAATATGTGTTGAATTTTTCGTATGGCGGGTCAATAGTGAACCACTCGGCAAAATATCCGGTTGTTTCCCGCCGTTTCATATATTCGGCGATTATCGAGCGGGATTTATCAAGGTCGGTGATGCCGCGGTTGATGTCATACGAGTTCGACAATGACAGGCGTTCAGCCTCGAGCCTGTCGATGCCGTCATGACCGACACAGAGCTGATGCACAAAGAAGCGACCGTTCCACAAGTATTTGAAGATATTCTCTCGGAGCACCGCCGCGCGCTTATCCCATTCGTCCGCGCGCTCATTATAGCCCAGCCTGCGGCAGAACCATGATAACTGCCGCATCGCCTGCCATACGCCGGTATTGTCGCCGTGCATTGCGCACATAAGCTCGTTTTCGTGTATCCTGCGGTCAAGTCCGCTTGCGGGATCAAAGGTGAAATCCCAGGTGTCTATTGTATACGGGCGTATACATAATCCGAGGTTTTTATCGAAACGCTTTGCGTCGCTTGTAGCGTAATTGATTCCGGCTTCGAGCTTCGGCAGCACGCGGCGCAGCCACTCGTCGTCGCCGGTTGTCTGGTAATACTGCATCGCGCCCTCGACGACGAGGTATTCAATGTCGGCTTCGAGCTCGAGCCGGACCAGCGCGAGGTTATCGTCGGGGTATATGACGCGGCAATCCTCATCCACCATTTTCCAATGCCCGTCGTCGAGCTGCTTTATCAGCTCATAATACTGCCCGTCCGCGCGCTGCGTCTCGATTATGAAGTCGAGAAAATTGCGCAGCTCGTACTCGAAGTGCTTCATAGCTTTCATTATATGGACATGGTCGCGTATCCAGTTTTTATTGACCATCATATACCTGCCATCGATAAACAGCAAGGCGCGACCTTTGTAAATGTTGACACGCAGCTTATGCAAAAACTCGCCGAGATTATAATCAAGGGTTGTCAGCACACCTGGAATTGCGAGCTCGGTGTTGTTGTAGGTGCCGTTCTTTCTGCCGTCTATGTTCATTGCGGGCAGTTTGTGCTTAAATTCTATCATGTCAAAATAATTCCTTTCGCATTATTTTCCGTAGTTTTCGAACACCGCGAACATCTTTTCGTATTCAGCCATTTTCGCCGACTCGTTTGCGGCATAATAGGACGCGAAGTTCGCGTTGCCCTCCTTGACCAGGGCTTCGAGGGTGAAGCCGAAGCCTTTCCAGTTGTCGTAGATATAGCCGAAATCATAGACTCGCTTTGAGATGATGAAGTCGATCATTTCGAACGACTCCTCATCGCGCACGCCCTTTTCCTTGAGCACGAGACCATAATAATCGGGTATGACATTTTTATAGGTCTCGGCGCAGAGGGCTTCGGCGATGATACCCGACATCTCGGGGTCAGCGACGCTCTTCGGCACGCAGATCGCGGGACAGCCGCCGTCGACTATTGTAATATAGTCCTCCTGCGCCTCATCCCACTTAGGGTAGGGTATGATTCCATAATCGTTCTGCGCTTCGCGCATATAGGTTATACCAAACGATATAAGCGACGATGCGAACATAGTAGTGCCGGCCGCGAGCTTTTCGATACCGACATAGTGGAGATTTCCCTCGGCGTTTTTGTAATTCGGGTCGTAGAATGTGCCCGGATTGACCTGCGTCACCTCGATCAGCTTTTCGATAATATCCGTAGTCTTGCCGACATCGAGCACGAGCTCGCCGTCCTCGATTATCTTCTCTCCGAACGCCCAGAGGTAGGCGCCAATGTTGCTCGCGACTGACGTCGAATAACCGTAGAAGTCCTCGAAATCGCGCGTACCGTTGTTGTTGAGATCGGTGTAGACATCCTTAGAAAATTCAGACAGTTTGTCTATTGTCCACCCACCATCATATACGAGCTCATATAAATTAGGCAGCTGATAGGCTTCAGCCTGTACCTTGTCGAAATAAATCGAATAGGTTCTGCCAATTGTCGACAGAGAAAAATCGCCGAGTGCGAGAAATGCCGCTCCATGATAGGTTAGATCGTTGATATTGCTCTCACCCCACCAGGGTTTCTCAAAATCCACATACGGGATATCGTACCAATTTAACAGAATCTCGGACAGCACCCAGGAATCGGCCTGCAGCATATGCTGTGTAAGCAGCTGATACTCGTCGTCGCCGGCGAGCACCGATGTGCGGACGATTCCATTGAGATTGCCATAGGTCTCGACGAAGAAATTGAAGTTGACGTTGAACCGCTCCTCAACGGCGCGGTTGCGCTCATAAATTATATCCGACAGAAGATCGCCGGTCAGCTCGTCGGAGAAGAAAAGCGTCTGGTCGAAGTCATTTACAGTGATTGTGAATTCCGCGCCGTTGTAATCGCGCTCGGGCAAACCATCGTCAACAAGCTGCCGCTCATCCTCAAGCGACAGGCTGTCTTCTGTGACCGCGGTGGTGTCGGAGCTGCTGTCTTGACTTTCAGTCGGTTCAGATTGGGACGCGCAGGAATTCGTTAGAAGCAGCAATGCGATAAGCAGGCAGGACAATATTCGTGTGCGTTTCATTGATTATCATTGCTTTTGCGGCAATCAGCCCAGTTATGCTTTTAACTCACACGGCATGACGGCGCAAAAGCTTCCTTTCTCCCCTGTGGGGTTAGTTTTACGACAGTAATATGACAAGGACATTCGCAGGTTAAATGGCGGAAATACAAATGAAACTATGACAATATTCAATTTTGGGAATCAAGCAATTGATAAAACCGAAGTCAATTCGCTCTGAGGACTTTAATACGATTCCGACTTGCCAGGGTCGTCACTCTTTAATAATAGATTCTGCATCACTCCTGTTTTACAAAGCTCTCGCGTCAGATATCAGCTCTGCTATTCCGTCGACCGTACCGGACGCGAGCATCAGCGCGACAGTACCGAGCAATATGC
>ERZ1643251.1094-NODE-1094-length-32533-cov-7.842293_pt1 | contig 32533 bp, 29 predicted proteins | sample MGYA00579261_ERZ1643251 | MGnify/ENA primary metagenome ERZ1643251 (study PRJEB29033, sample SAMEA4952267) | chicken gut metagenome | biome: Broiler Chicken; feature: Gastrointestinal Tract; material: Caecum | place: Ireland | collected 2018 | study: Broiler... | reverse complement strand
TTTTTTGTTTTATAATGGGTTCTTTCATAAATCTCCACACTTTGGAAACGCTATCAGTCAAGTAAAGATACTTGACTTTTTATGTATTAAATTATTTTTGAAATAAGAAATAATTTAATGCATGTATAATATAATTTCTTGTTTGAGAAATAACTTGGCAATAAAATTTTGGTATTATATAATTTATATAGGTGATAAAAATGCTTAAAAGAGAAAGTTATTTATCTAGAATTAGGGGTTTTTATAATAGTGATTTGATAAAAATTCTAGTAGGAATAAGAAGATGTGGTAAATCAGTTATCCTAAGACAAATTGTTGATGAATTAAAAGAAAATGGCTGTGATGATGAACATATTATATTTATAAATTTTGAATATATTGAATATGAAGAATTAAGAGATTATAAAAAACTTAATGTTTTTATAAAAGATAAATTAATTGATAACAAGAGATATTATATTTTTTTAGATGAAATTCAAAAAGTTGAAAAGTTTGAAGAAGTAATTAATTCTTTAAGAGCATCTACTGATAACACTAGCATATTTATAACAGGATCAAATAGTAAATTATTATCTAAAGAATTATCCACGGTTTTATCAGGAAGATATGTTTTATTTAATATTTATCCTTTATCATATAAAGAATTTACACTTTTATCTAAAAAGAATTCCTTATCCGATGAGACTTTTTGGAATTATGTTAAATGGGGAGGACTTCCTAATAGATGTGAGTTTAGTGATGATAATAATATAAGGGATTATTTACATAGTGTTTTTGATTCTATTATATTAAGGGATGTTGTAGATAATCTAGGTTTAAAAGATACATTGTTATTTAATTTATTATTACAATATGTTGTTGATACTACAGGTAGAGAGTTTTCAGCTGAAAATGTTATTAATTATTTGAAAAGTAAGGGTAAGTCCATATCAACACAAACTTTATATATATATTTAGATGCTTTATGTAAGGCTTTAATAATTAATAAGATATATAGATATGATATACATGGTAAAGCTGTACTTAAAACATTAAATAAGTATTATATGACTGATTTAGGGATTGCCCAAATAAAGAATAATAATTTTGAAATTAATAAAAGTTTTGCTATTGAAAATATTGTATATAATGAATTATTAAAACGAGGATATGATGTTTATATAGGGAAAACTAAAAATGGAGAAATAGATTTTATTGCTATTAAAGGTAATATAAAAGAATATTATCAAGTTACTTATTTGTTAGATTCTGATAAAGTAATTGATAGGGAATTTAATGCATTTAATACAATAGATGATAATTATCCTAAATATGTTCTTTCACTTGATAAAACTGATTTTTCACGGGATGGTATAATTCATAAAAATATAATTGATTGGTTATTAAGTGAATAGTAATGATTTATATAAAAATGTCAAGTTAAATAAAAAATAGCGAAGAGCTATTTTTTAGTTTGTGAATAATACTTTTTCAGATTTGTATTGTTTGATAATGTAATAGATTACTATAACTATTATGATTATTGTTGATGCAAACATGAGTATTAAATGTAATATGTTTAGATTGCCATTAGTAATATCTGTGAATATTACACTGAAATTGATGAATGGAATAATTGATAATAACCAATTGTTGGATATGTTTAGCATGAAAGCAATCATTCCTGGGAAGAAAGCGATGAATGTAAGTGGAGTTAAAGCACTTTGGGCTTCTTTGAAGGTTTTTGACATACTTGCTATTGCTATACATAAGCCACTGATCATGATTGAGAATGCTATGATAATTACTATAGAACTGATAATTATTTGGGTATTTAATAGATTAGCACCATTATAGATATCAAAAGTATTTTGAATGTAGATAATAGCTATTATGGCTAATATTAAACTAAGTAGACCAGTTATGATAGAAGATAGAGTAACACTTAGTAGTTTTCCTACAATAATGTCTTTGCTTTTAATTGGGAATGTTAATAATGTTTCCAATGTTCCTCTTTCTTTTTCTCCAGCAGTGGCATCAGTTGCAGGATATGTAGCTGATACTGTTATAGCCATAAGGATAAATAGGAAAGCATAATTTACTATGTAGTTACTGTAGAAGTTTTGTTGTTCAATACTTTTTTGTTCATAGGTAAGTAGGTTGTTAAAAGTATTGACATCAACATTATTTTCAGTAAGGTAATTGGCTTCTAGAACAGATTTATAACTCTCTAAGTAACTTTGAGCCATGGAAGCTGCCCCGCTACTTTCAATGTTGGCTTCATCATAGTTGATTATGTAGTTAGTGTTTTCTTTAGTTATATAACTGTTTAGTTCTTTATTGTTAAAACTGTTTTCTAACTCTTCAGTTGAAGCAACAGTATAATCTATTTCTAGAGTATCTAGTATTTCAATTTCAGCAGGAGTTAATTCATAGTTGAAACCTATTTTATTATAAGTATTGACATCGGCTTCAGTTTGACTTTGAAATAAAGCAGACATACCGATTATTATAAGTGGTATAAATATAGGAATTATTAGCATCATGGCTAAAGATTTTTTATCACGGAATAATTCACGTAATTCCTTTTTTAAAATAAGTAATGTTTTATTATTCATGTTCGTCACCTGCTAAAGTAAAGAAAGCATCGCGGAGATTTGTGGTCTTGGTTTCTTTTTTAATTTGTTCTGGAGTTCCAGTAGTAATAATTTTTCCTTTATTAACCATGATAATCATATCACAAATGTTTTCTGCTTCTTCCATATAATGAGTAGAATAAAGAATTGTCTTTCCTTTTTCTTTTTCACTTTTAATAAAATTTAATATTATTTGACTAGTTATAATATCTAGACCACTTGTTGCTTCATCAAGTATGTAATATTTTGGATTGTGGACCATGCATCTAGCAATATTAACTCGTTGAGTTTGACCAGTTGATAGTTTTTCTATACGATTATAAAGAAAAGCATCCATATTAAGTATTTGGCTAATTTTTTTTATTCGGGTATCAATTTCACTAGCAGGAACATCATAGATTTCTGCACACATTTTAAGTAGTTCGTATGGTGAAATAGTGCCATAAATTTTAGTATTACCAGAAAGATAAGCAATCATCTTTTTGATATCGGTTTCATTTTTTTCATACATTAAATCATCGATAGTAATGTTTCCAGTGTTCGGTGTCATGATACCAGCGATCATACGAAGTAGTGTTGTTTTACCAGCACCATTTGGACCAAGAATTCCTAAAATTTCTCCTTCTTTAACATTGAAGGATAAATTGTCTACAGCAGTAAATTCTTGACGTTCTTTTTTCTTATTTGTTTTAATAAATTTTTTGGTTACATTTTTTACATTAATCATAATTTCCTCCTTCACAATTATATTATAAGTGACAATATTATGTAAATAGATTTTTGGTTAATTATATGCTGCTTTTTAAATTGTGCTATAATTAGTATGATAGGAGGTAGTTATGAAGGCTGTAGCTATCAAAGATGTTAAACAATTTGAAATAAAAGAAATTCCAGAGCCAAAGGCTGATGGAAAGAAAGTTATTATTGAAGTTAGTAAAACTGGTATATGTGGTTCTGATATTCATTACTGGGTAAATGGAGAACCGAAAGGCTTGGTAATGGGACATGAATTTTCTGGTGTGGTATTAGATTCAGGAGATCGTTTAGATTTAATTAAAGGAGATAGAGTAACGGCACTACCTATTTCTCCATGTGGTAAATGTGAAGCGTGTCGTAATGGCGATGTCCAATTTTGTCCAGAAACTTGGAATCAAGCAGTTGGGTTATCGGTGGATAATCCAGGTGGTTTAACTAGTAAAATTGCTGTTCGTAGTGATATGGTTATTAAAGTGCCTGATAATATAAAGGATGAAGAAGTGGCAATGGTAGAACCACTTGCTGTAGGACTTCATGCTGCACATTTAGGAAGAATTGCAGTTGGAGATGATGTCTTGGTAATTGGGGCCGGGATTATTGGTCTGGCTTCAGCAGAATTTGCTAAAAAAGAAGGAGCAAGTTATGTTGCTATTACCGAAACTAATAAAGCTCGTGGTCAAAAAGCAGTTGACTTAAAAGTTGCTGATGAATATTATGATGCAAGTGATTCAGATTTAGTTAGCAAGTTAATGGCTAAAACTAATGGTGGTTTTGATGTAGTAATCGAATGTGTCGGTAATGGGGCTGCTGTAAATAGTGCATTATCTTTGGTTAAGCCTGGTGGTATTGTAGTTTTAGTTGGAGTTGCAACTGATGCAGTACCAACATATACAGTAATGGCTGTTATGAAAGAATTAGTTGTTCAAGGAGCTATTGCTTATACATATAATGAGTTTAAATCTTGTATCGATTTGATTGCTAGAAAGCAAGTAGATGTTTTAAAGTTTGTCGATGATATTGTGCCTTTGGAAAGAGTACAAGAAGCGTATGAAAGACTAACTAGTGGAACTGATGCTGCGGTTAAAATTTTAGTTGATCCAAAGAAGTAGAGATAAATATGTTTGAAGAAAGTTTATCAAAGTTAAAAAACTGTATTTCTAGTCATAATTTAGAAGAGATAAACGAGGTTTCTAATATAACATCTAGAGGAATTTACCTTATATACATTGATAAATTGTTATACAATACCATTCTTCCTATATATATTGGACAAACCGATAATTTTCAAAAAAGATATAAAGAGCATATAAGCAAACTTTTGGTTTTAAATAGAATAGATTATAATACCTTAAAAGAACAATTAAATAATTTTTCAGATATCCGTAATGTATTCGAAGGAAATTATGGGTATTTGAAAATATTTAAGTATTTGATTGATAATAACTTAACTTTAGATAATTTTCACATGGTTATTTTAAAAAAGTGCGATAGTAATGATGATTTAGATACTTTAGAGTTAGAGTATATTAATAAATTTAATTCGAGTTATTTTGGGTTTAATCAATTAAACAGTGTAAGTTTAATAGAAAAATATAAAGGCTTTAATAATAGTGTTGCTGATAAAAATAATGAGATGATAATTAATGCTGTTGAGCAAGATTTAAGAAATTATGATCAATATAAGGCTTTTGGATTTAATCAATTTAATTATTGGTTATTAATGAGATTAATAAATAATAAATATAATTTTTCTGATTTATTTCAAAAGAAAATTACGGAAATTAAAAATTATTATTTAGAAATTTTGCCCAAAAAAGGCGAAGATGACTTAGTAAAATTACGTGATGCTAATAAAAAATATAATGTTCTTATAAATAATATTAAGAAAAAGTTGGAGTTAGAAATAGAAAAAATAATTCCTGATGAGGAAAAGAAAAAACAAAATGGTATAATTATAAAATGTGTATTAAGTCGTTTGTGCAATATTTATGGGTATAATTATGGTGAAAGTTTACCAAATGAAGAACATTCTATGTATAAATACTCTAGTAAAATTATTAATGATGAAGAATTAAAAAAGAAATTTCAGAATATTATGGAGGAATTAATTGATTATGAAAATAATTTAAATAAGAATTCTTCTGAAATTGCTAAAATTAGTTTTGCAGAAATGTTTCCTTTAGCAAACTATATTGGATCGTGTGAAGAAAATTTGCTAAAATATATTTTTCCTAGTAAACGCTTTGATGCTTTTTCAATAAGCAAAAATTATATTAGCATAATTGAAAAATATAATATAATAAAATGTAATAAACCAACACTTATTTTTTCTTTTTCTTTTGAAAAAGATACTGATAAAAAAATAGTTTATGTTGGCTTGTATATACCTAATAAACAAATAGTAAAAGAATGGATATTAGATGATTATTTTAATCAAAATTATGTTAATACTATTTATAATAATCATAAATTAAAATATTATATTGGAAATAACTTTAAATTAATCCCTATAAACCTTAGTTTCTTTTCTGATGTAATTTTGACAATAAATCAAGAATATTATACTGGTATCAATGATAAAATTTATGAAAATGTTAATAAGTGCAATTGTCATAATGTAATAATGGAATTGTTAAAGATTATTGAAGAAGAAAACTATAATTTTCAAATATATGTTTTGGCTTCTGGAAATAATAAAATGTTTGAAGTTTTTTGGGGTTACTTTAGTAATGTAGAAGATCCTGACAAAATAAAAAAACTTTTTAGTAATGAAAATATTAAATATTTGAAAAATAAATTAGTAGGTGAGGAAAATGTTTGAAGAATTAGAAAATAAATATATTGATTTATTAATTGGTAGATGTTTGAGTTTTAAAAAAAGTAATTCTTTGTTTATTAACTATTTTGATGATAATGAAAAGTTTGTAGAAAAGTTAGTAACAAAAGCAAAGAGTAAAGGAATAGATGATATCTATTTAGATAGAAATGATAAAGAGGAAAGACATCAAAAATTACTTCAAAGTGTTGAAGAAATAAATAACGATGATTATTTTGATGATGCTATTTGGGATGAATATGCTAAAAAGAATGCGGCTTTCTTGATGTTATCAACAGAATTTCCTGGCTATTTTGCAGATATTCCGTCGGAAAATATGACGACAGCTTCTCTTAAAACAAGAACTAGTAAACCGCTTTATAAACTAAAACAATTAACTAATGAAATATCATGGTGCATTGCAGTAATACCTAATAAGATATGGGCGAAGGAAAAATTTCCGGATTTAAGTGAAGATGATGCTTACAATGAATACTTTAAGTTAATGTGTCATTGTACAATGGTTGATAGGGAAAATCCGATAGAAGAATGGGATAAATTTTTAGATAGACAAAGAAGTTTGGTTAGGGCATTAAATGATTTGCAAATTACAAAGATGCATTATACTAATTCTTTAGGTACTGATTTAGTTATTGGCCTTTCTCCAGATGCATTATGGCAATGTGCTGGATATGAGGGTAGTGATGTAATAGTTAATATGCCAACTTATGAAGTATTTACTTCGCCGGATTATAGATTAACAGAAGGAATTGTTTATGCATCAAAACCACTTATGTATGGGGGTGCACTTGTAGATAAGTTTTGGGTTAAGTTTAAAGATGGTAAAGTAATAGATTATGATGCAGAGGTAGGTAAGGAAATATTAAAAGGAATTATTGAAAGTGATGAATATTCATGCTTTTTAGGAGAATGTGCATTAGTTGATAAGAATACTGCGATTGCTCAAACTAATTTTGTTTATGGTGAAACTTGTCTAGATGAAAATGCTTCATGTCACATAGCTTTAGGGGATGCATTTCCAGAATGTTTAAAAGGTGCTGAAGATGAAAGTATCGACGAAAGAAGAGAAAGGGGACTAAATCACTCAGATAATCATGTCGATTTTATGATTGGAACAGATGATTTAAATATAGTTGCAGAAACTAAAAATGGAGAAATGTTAATATTTAAGAAGGGAGAATTTAATTTATGAATGAATTACCAATAGATGTTTTAGTTAATAAGGATAATTTGCTTCCAAGTGATTATTATCCAAAGGACTTAGTTGCAACTGATGAAAATGAAAATAATATTCATGAGTATCAAGACTCAAAAAGAAAGCCAATGATTAGAGGGGATATTTATCCTTATTATAAAAAAATGATTGAGGATGCTAAAACATGTGGTTTGGAAATTACAGTTGATAGTGGTTATAGGTCATATGATTATCAGCAAAATGTATTAGATGAGTTTTTAGCTAAATTTGGTGAGGAAGCCTACCAAAAAGTGGCGTTGCCTGGGGCTAGTGAGCATCAAACAGGATTAGCATTTGATTTTGGGTATTATCGTGATGGTAAATATTATTTATCTGATTTTGTTGTTGAAGAAGATCCTGAAGCAGTATGGATGAAAGAAAATGCACATAATTATGGATTTGTTTTAAGATATCCTAAAGGTAAAGAAGAAATTACAGGATTTCAATTTGAGCCATGGCATTTTAGATTTGTTGGTTTAGAGCTTGCTAAAGAATTATTCGATGAAGGTATAACTTTGGATGAATATTATGCTAGAAAAGTAAATGGGACTTTAAAAAGATAATATTAAAAGTTTTTCCAGTGAATTGGAAAAACTTTTAAAATAACACAATTTTTCCAATTCAACCAAAAAACTTTTAATTTTGTGTTTTGTGTGGTATACTATAAATGAGGTGATAAACCCATGTTAAAAAGGAAACATTATTTAGATAAAATAAGAGATTTTTACAATGTTAATTCATTAATAAAGATTTTATGTGGTTTAAGAAGAAGTGGAAAATCGGTTATTCTAGAGCAGATTATAGAAGAAATAAGAGCGAGTGGCATAAATGATGATCATATTATTTATATTAATTTTGAATCTCTTGATTATTCTAATATAACTAATGCTTTGGAATTAAATGATTTTATAAAGAGTTTTGTAAAAGATAAGGATACATATTATGTGTTTTTAGATGAAGTACAAAAAGTAAGTGATTTTGAAAAGGCTATTAATTCGCTTAGAATTACTAATCAATTTAGTATATTTATAACTGGTTCTAATAGTAAGATGACATTTTTAGAATTATCTACTGATTTGTCGGGAAGGTATGTAAGTTTTAGAGTTAATCCGTTATCATTTAAAGAAGTAGTAGAGTTAACTAATTCTAAAAAAGAAGATTATAAGAAGTTACTTTTGGATATTTTTGAATGGGGAACTTTGCCACAAAGATTTATGTTTGAAAACATCGCTTCAAGAGAAAATTATATTTTGGATGTGTATGATTCTATCTTACTTAAAGACGTTGTAGATAGATTGGGTATAACTGATATTACTTCTTTTAATAAAATATTGCAGTATGTTTTGGAAACTGAGACAAGAGAGTTTTCTGCTAATAATGTACTTAAGTATTTAGAGGAAAACAATAATAAAATTGCTACTGATACATTATATAAATATTTAGAAGCATTATGTTCAACTTTTATTGTAAATAGGGTTTATAGATATGATATAAAAGGAAAAAATGTTTTAAAGTCATTAAATAAATTTTATGCAACTGATTTAGGAGTTAAGAAAATTAAAACTAATAGTAAGGAAATTAATTATTCACAGGCTTTTGAAAATGTCGTATATAATGAACTAATTAATAAAGGATATGAAGTGTTTGTTGGTAAGACTACAAAAGGAAAAATAGACTTTATTGCTTCAAAAAATAAAGAGATAAAGTATATTCAAGCTTGTTATGATTTATCGAATGAGGAAACTAGAAATAGAGAATTTAGTGCTTTTGATAGCATTGATGATAATTATCCTAAATATGTAATTTCAATGAATGATGAAGATTATTCACAAAAAGGTGTTAAATGTTTAAATATTTTTGATTTCTTATTAGATGATAACTTTTAATAAAACATAACAAAATGTCATATATACGTTTTTATTATAGCGTATTTTTCTATTAGATTATCTAATTTAAATGTAGCATTGGCACTTGATGGACTAGGAAGACAAAATATTGGTATTGTAGTTTTATAATTTTTAATTAAATTGTTGTATGCTGTTTTGCCGGTGCAAAAGATAGCTTGGATGTTAGCAATGTTTGTTATCATATTAATGTCATTTAGTTCGTAGTTTTTGATTGAGGCATCACTTGAGGCGTGAATATCACAAGATTTGAAGACATCCCATAAAGCTATGTGATTTTTATGTAGGAATTCTATTTTTTCTTCTTTAGTTGATAACTTAGTATTAAATAGACTTTCTAGAATGGGCCAGAATCTATTGGATGGATGGGCATAGTAGAAGCCTATTTCTCGGGATTTTATACTAGGGATAGTTCCTAAGATTAAGACTTTGGAACTTTCATCATATATTGGGGATAATTCGTGAGTTACTAACATAAAAACACCTCGTAAGTATTATAAATATTTTGTAAAATATAAGCAAGTGGTGTATAATTACTCTGGAGGAAAAAACATGGAATATAAAAGATTTGGAAGTACTATTGTTGTTAGAATTGATAAGGGGGAAGAAATATTAGAAAATATTAAAGCTATTGCTTTAAAAGAAAATATAAAACTTGCGAATATTAATGCTTTAGGAGCGGTATCAGAATTTATTGTTGGAGTATTTAAAACTGATGAAAAGAAGTATTATAGCAATGAATTTAAAGGATACTTTGAAATAGTTTCTTTAACTGGGACAATTAATACGATGAATGGTGAATATTATAGTCACTTACATATGAGTGCTGGTGATGATACTGGTAAAGTGTTCGGAGGACACTTAAATAGAGCTATTGTTAGTGCTACTTGTGAAATGATTATTAATATAATTGATGGTAATGTTGATAGATATTTCGATGAAGAAATTGGTCTTAATTTATTTAAATTCTGATAATATAACAAAACTGTAATAATTTTTACAGTTTTTGTTTGCTATAATTTTAGTGAGGGAGGGATTTTATGCTATTGTTAATATCTATACCTTTTATAGCATTAGTAATTATGGTGGTGGGAAAAATAGTAAATATAAGGAGAAAGATAAATTATGAACGAAGTACTCAAAATTGAACATTTAAAAAAATATTATGGTAATAGTAATAATATTACGAAGGCTGTCGATGATATAACATTTAATATTAAAGAAGGGGAGTTTGTTGCCATTATGGGAGCGAGTGGATCGGGTAAGACAACACTTCTTAATACGATAGCAGCAATAGATAATGTTACAAGTGGACATATTTATGTCGGAGGAATTGATATTACAACGTTAAAAGAAAAAGATGTGGCTAATTTTCGGAAGGATAATTTAGGATTTGTTTTTCAAGATTTTAATTTATTAGATACATTATCGATTGGAGAAAATATTGCGATGTCTTTAGTTATTAATGGGGAAAATCCGGAGGTTGTCGATAAAAAAGTAAATGATATTGCAAAAAAGTTAGGAATCGAAAGTATTTTAGAGAAATTTCCTTATGAAGTAAGTGGAGGTCAAAAGCAAAGAGCAGCATGTGCTAGGGCCTTAATAAATAAACCAAAATTGATATTAGCAGATGAACCAACAGGAGCATTAGATTCGAAGTCTTCGAGAATGCTATTAGAGACGATGGAAGAGATGAATGAAAAACTTAATGCTACGATTATGATGGTAACACATGATGCATTTAGTGCCAGTTTTTGTGAAAGAATACTATTCTTAAAAGATGGTAAGATATTTAATGAAATATATAAAGGTGATAAAACTAGAAAAGAATTTTTTAATGAAATACTTGATGTACTTACATTACTGGGAGGAGACTTAAGTGATGTTAAGTAAGTTAGCAGTTAGGAATGCTAAGAGAAGTATTAAAGATTATATTATTTATTTAATTACGGTTACTTTAGCATTCTCTTTTATATTTGCTTTTAATTTAATTAGTGATGCTAAATCTATTGTTGAATTATCTAGTATGATGCAAAACTTTAAACTAGCTATGTATTTTGTCAATGCATTTATAATACTTGTTATTTGTTTTTTAATTAATTATACGACAAAATTTATGTTTCAAAAACGAAGTAAGGAATTTGGAACATATATGTTAATGGGTATACAAAAGAAAAAAATTGCGAGAATGTTTACTTTAGAAAGTTTAATATTAGGATTTATTTCCTTAATTATTTCTTTTGGTATTGGATATGTTCTTAATATAATAATGACTTATATTATAATGAATATATTTGATGCTCCGTTTAGTGTAGATATAACTTTCAGTTGGAAGGCAATTTTATTATCATTCTTATATTTTGCTATTATTTATTTAATTGTTTTATTCTTTCTTAGAAGAAGAATAAAAAAGATGAAGATTCATGATTTGCTATATTATGAAAAACAAAATGAAAAAACAAGTAAATTAAAAAAATATCGGGGATTAATTTTTATTGTAGCAATATTTTTAGGAATTGTAGCAATAGATACTTTTGATAGAGAGTTTAGAGCAGTGGAAGTTAATCCATCGTTTGGAACAATAATGCTTTGTTTAATATTAATAATTATTAGTATTTATGGGGTAATTTATAGTCTAGGAGATTTCATCCTTAGTTTTGTTCTCAACAATAAAAAAATAAAATATAAGGGTAATAATTTGTTTGTGGCGAGAACTTTTTCTTCTAAGGTTTGGTCGATGAGTTTTACGCTCGGGACACTTACAGTTCTTATTACACTTACACTCATATGTTTAAATTTATCAGGATTATTTAAGGGAATGTTTGAGTATCAGATAAATACTTATGCGCCATATGATATAGTAATTGCAGATGATGAAGCAAAATTTAAAGAATATATAGATTTAGTTGATGATGAATATACAATAAAAGAAAGTATATCTTATAATACTTATATGAATACTAATAATGCCGTTAAGAATGTGTTGGATAGTGAACTTAATGGTTGGAGAGATTTTGATCAATTAATTAAATTAAGTGATTATAATAAGTTACTGGAAATGCGAGGAATGGAAGCTGTTACTTTAGATGATAATGAATATATCTTACATGTCAGTAGAGGTTATGAAGGATTTAAGAATAATCGGAATCTAGAAAGTATAACTTTGGATAATGGAATAGAGTTGCAACAAAAGATGTTTACATCGTATAAATATACAACTTCATGGGCATATGGAGGAGGTTATGTAGTTGTTGTACCTGATTATGCAGTAGAAAATTTGGATGTTGTGGAAAATCATTTGGTTATCAACACTGAAGAAGAAACTACGGAAAAGTTTGCTCAAAAATTAGTTGGGTTTGCAGAACCAGATTTTTGTGAAGAAGATGAATACGGTTATATGGTATGTTATAGTTTATCTAGTATAACTGTAAGAGGTCAAGAAGTAGCTAATAATAATGGACTGATGACTATTTGTCTATTTGTTTGTTATTATATTGCGATAATATTTACAACAATCGTCGGAACAATTTTGGCAATTCAGTCTCTAAGTGATGCGACAAAATATAAATATCGTTATCAAGTATTAAATAAATTAGGTGTCGATAAGAGAAAACTTAATAAGACAATTCTTAAACAACTTAGTATATTCTTCCTATTTCCGGTGGTTTATCCAATCATAGTAAGTTTCTTTGCGATAAATTCTTTAAATAGAGTGTTTAAGATTGCTTTAGTTAGTGATACGACATACTTAAGTTATTTTGGAATAAGTTTAGGGTTATTCTTTGGCATATATTTAATATATTTTATTGCTACTTATTTTGGATATAAGAAAAATATTAGTGATTAGAACTAGTTATGCTAGTTCTTTTCTATTATAATAAGGGATGGTGGTTATATGAATATTTTAATTATTGAAGACGATTTGAAGATTAGAAGAGAATTAGATACACTACTTGTAAGTAACGGTTTTCAGGTATTAGCAATTACGGATTTTGAAAATATAATAGATGAGTTAAGAAATTATAAGTATGATTTGATATTACTCGATATTAATTTACCTGGAGTGGATGGATTTGAAATTGCTTTAATTGTGCGTAAGGAAAGTAATGTACCAATTATATTTGTAACCAGTAGATCAAGTGATGAAGATGAACTTAAAAGTATTATAACGGGTGGTAATGATTTTATAACAAAGCCTTATAATAAACTCATTCTTTTAGAAAAAATTAAAAGAGCATTAAATAAAAGAGATAATAAGGAAATATTGGAAGTTAATGAAGTAATATTAGATCCTTATAAATCAGCAATTAGTTATAAGGGAGAAGAAATAGAATTAACTCGAAATGAATTTAGAATTATTTATTACTTTTTTATAAATAAAGATAAAGTGCTTAGTAAGGAAGAATTAATTGAACATTTGTGGAATGATAAGTATTATTTGGATGAATCGATTTTGCTGGTAAATATCAATAGATTACGTAAGAAATTGGAGGTAATTGGGGTAAAAGACTTTATTAAGACAGTGCGAGGAAAGGGTTATAGTTTATGATGGAATATATCGAAGAAAAGATTGGCATAATTATTTTTTTAGTCTTTTATTTATTATTTTTAGTTTTGTTTTTATGGATTTTTCAAGTTCCGGGATTAATAATTGTAGTGTTTGCCTTGGTATATGTATTAATATTTATGATCTTTTTTGTAGTCAATTATTGGAAAGAAAAGAAAAACTACCAAAATATTGTGAAGGAAGTAGATAATCTAGAAGAAAAATATTTAATTAGTGAAATTATAAGAAAACCTAAATCAATAGAAAATCTAGGATATTATTATGCTTTGAAAGAAGCATGTAAAGCTATGAATGATAAAATAACGAATATTGATAATGAAAGAAAAGAGTATCAGGAATATATTGAATCTTTTGCTCATGAAATTAAAACTCCGATTGCTGCTCTTTCTTTATATGCCGACAATAACAAGGATGAAGTTATAAAAGAAGAAATTAATAAGATTAATAATTGGGTAGAACAAGTATTGTTTTATGCGAGAAGTGAGAATCCAGAAAAAGATTATTTTGTAAAAAAACTAAATTTGGAAGAAGTAATACATGGAGTAATTTTAGATTATAAAGATACTTTATTAAAATTAAAAATATCTTTAAATATTCATGATTTAGAAAATGAGATTTTTACTGATGAAAAATGGTTAAGTTTTATAATTAGTCAGGTAATTCAAAATGCAATTAAATATAGAAATAAGAATAATAATGAAATAGAAATATATAGTGAGAATAGTAAAAATATGGTAACGTTAGTTATTAAAGATAGAGGAGTAGGTATTCTTGGGAGTGATTTACCTAGGGTATTTGAAAAAGGTTTTACAGGAAGTAATAGAAATAAAGAATATGCAACAGGCATGGGACTTTATTTGTGTAAGAAGTTATGTGATAAATTAAATTTAGATATAATTATAAATTCAGAAGTACAAAAGTATACGGAAGTAAGGATAAAATTACCTAAGAGTGATTATAATTTGAAAATTAGTAGTAGATAATATTTCTTAAGTAGGATATAATGTAAGTACAAGAGGTGATTATATTGAAAAAGATTGTGTTTAGTTTGTTGATGGTTATGTGTATGCCAATTATGGTTAAGGCTCAGAGTTTTGATGTGCCAAGTGCAGATATGTCTTTAGATATTCCTGATAGTTGGTATACATTTACAAGAGACAATCTTGATGGAAATACTGAAATTGAAGATTTAGGTCTTACAATTGATATAATGAATGAGATAATGTTAGAAAATGATGTATATGTAGATGCTTTGAATGAGGAGTTAGAGTTTTTAGTTTATATTGTTGATACAGAAGATATTGGTAGTTTAACTAATTATCATGATTTTGAAATCGAAGATTTAGGTGAAGAACTAGTTAATTTAAATGGTGCTGATACATATGATATATTTAAAAATGATTATAAGTTTGTAAGAGTTGAATATGAAGATTCAGGATATTATATTATAGATTATTATACGATTGTTGATGATAGAGCTTATACATTTAGTGCTCAAAAAGAATCTGAATTTAGTGATGCAGAGAAAACAACTGTTGAAGAAATTATGAATTCTGTATATTTTGATAACTTTGTTCCAACTAGTAATGATAAAGAAACAGTTATTGTAGCTGTAGGTATTGGTTTAGTAGTTGTATTAGGAGTTGTGGCAATAGTTATTGCTAAAGTAAAAGATAAGAATGAAAGTAAAGAAAATGTCTAGAAGTTCTAGATGTTTTTTTATCTTATGAGAAATTGTGATATCATTAATATAATAGGTGATAGTAATGATAGTTAAGGATATGCCTAAAATTGTGTTACATTTACATTTAGATGGTTCAATTGATATGGAAGATGCTTATCTTTGGGCAAAAGAAGATGGCTTAAAGATTACTAAAAAAGAATTAGAGCAGGAACTACAAGTAAATGATGATTGTCATAATTTAAATGATTATTTAGAAAAGTTTGATTTACCATGTAAATTATTACAAACTTGTGAAAGATTAGAAAAAACTAGTTATCATCTTTTTTTAAAACTATCAAAGATGAATGTAAAATATGCGGAGGTTAGATTTGCTCCGAATAAGCATTTGGCAAAAAATTTAACTTTGGATGATGTAGTAATATCTGTTATTAATGGAATGAATAAAGCAAATGTAGAAACAGGCATTATGGGTGGCATTATTTTATCAATGATGCGAGGAGATTCTAAAGAAGATAATATTCGAGTTATAAATTTGGCTCAGAAATATTTGAAAAAAGGGGTAGTTGCTATTGATTTAGCAGGGGCTGAGGCAATTTATCCAACTACAGATTATGTCGATTTGTTTAGATATGCTAAAATAAAGGAGATACCATTTACAATTCATGCTGGAGAAGCAGCGGGGGTAGAAAGTATTAAGGCTGCATTAGATGCTGGGGCTAAGAGAATTGGTCATGGAATTAGAGCAATTGATGATGAAGCTATTCAGAAGATAATTATTGATAAACAAGTATTACTTGAAGTGTGTATGACTAGTAATTATCAAACAGAAGCAGTAAAGGGGAAACATCCGATTGAAAAGTTATATAATAATGGAATAAAGATAAGTATTAATACCGACAATGATACTGTTTCAAATATTGATATAAATAAAGAATATACTAAAATATTGAATGAAACAGATTTAACAATGGATGATTTGGAGAAATGTAATAAAGAATCTATCGATTATATATTTGCTGATCAGGTTGTTAAAGATAAATTGCAAAAAGAATTCGGACTTTAAATTAATTCGAATTCTTTTTTCTTAATTATTGCTATATGCTCACTTTTAAATGTTAAAGTTATTTCAGTATCTGGTATTGCTATGTTTATTTCAGAATCATCTTCTATTTCAATTGGAGGAACTGGTTCAGTTATATCAGGTTCATCTTTGATATCTTCATTATATTCAATAAAATATAATAAACCATTTTCACTATTTTCGATATAATTGGTTTGATTATTAAAGTCATATGTATATTTTTTATTATTGCTATAAATATCGTAATAACCATTTAATAAAGGGGTATCAAAAATATAAAGGTCATTTTCTTTAGTGAAAGAAAAGCACTTTTCTTCTTGGCATATTTTAGTAATATTCATGTTTGTTTTAATTCCATTGATATTATAATGATTAAAGGTAATTTCTTTTGTATTTTCATCAATTATTAATACTTTTTCTTCTTTAGTTAGTTTATCAACGAATTTATATTGTTGATTTTTAAGTCTTATAATGTTTTCTTGTTCAGTTACATGTTTTACTAAATTACCTTTGATGTCATAGATTAAAATGTTACTATCTATTAGTTCATCATCTTGATAAGTGTTAATACATATATCATAGTAATCATCAACATTAATAGTTATTTGGAATGGTTCATTAAAAAATTCATGACCAGATATGATATTGCCAACTATATCTAAATCTTTGTTGGAAAATTTAATAATGTAAGTTCCTTTTAAATTAAAATTAAGTCTTATTGTATTGTTATTTTTTAAAATATCACTATTAATTTCATAACTTTTTAAACTGACTGGACTTTTTATAGTTAATTCTTCATTAGGGTTTAATTCGTATGTTTGATTCATGAATTCGGCATCTAATGTAAGAGTATCAAATATTTGATTAATTCGTTTTAATTGTTCAGAATTATCTATTTTTTGATAATTAGAATCTACTATATAAAAAGAATATTCAGGGTGGATGTGTTGCCAAATTAGATTTTGAATAGTAACTTGAAATATTTCAGTAGAGTCAAAATAACTTAAATATGCTAAGTTATTGATGTAATTGGCATCTTTTAGTTCAAATGAATCAAAGGGACTAATTTCAAAACTGTAAACCCAGTCTTTAAATTGGGATTCAAATGGGTAATAAGTTACATCTTCATTATCTTGGATAGCAATGTAATAATTGGTGTTAGCCTTAACAGTTATGGGTATAAGCATTAGCAATAAAAATAATAATTTTTTCATATATTTCCTCCTTGGCTATGTATCCTAACACAAGAGTTTAAATTAGGGAATAGGAGATTTTGTCATAAAAAATCTAGTTTTAGGGGTATTTGTCGAAAGAGTATATTTGGAATATTCTATTGACAAGTGTAATATAGTGTTATATACTGTATAACAAGGAGGCAGTAATGAAAATTATTATTAGTAATAGTAGTTCGGTTCCTATTTATGAGCAGATAAAAAATGCGATAAAAACGCAAATAATGAATGGCGAGTTAGCAGAAGATGAAGCATTGCCATCGATCAGAAATTTAGCTCAAGATATTAAAATAAGTGTCATGACTATAAAGAAGGCTTATGATGAACTTGAGACTGAAGGATATATTGTTTCAAGACAGGGGAAAGGGACTTTTGTTGCTCCCAAAAACACTGAACTTGCTCGAGAACAAGCCCAAAGAGATATTGAAAGTCATATTGAAGAAATTATAAGTATTGCTAAACAATTTAAGTTAAAAAAAGAAGATATTAAAGATTTAATAGATATATTTTATGGAGATGATGATTATGAATAAAGCAATAGAAATTAAAAATTTAGTTAAAAGATATGATGATAATTTTCAATTGGGAGAATTAAATTTAGATATTCCTAGTGGGGAAATTATTGGGTTAATCGGGGAAAATGGTGCTGGTAAAACTACATTAATTAAATCTATTTTGGACATTTTAAGAATCAATAAAGGGGAAATAAAAATTTTTGGAAAAAATATAAAAAGTAATGAAACTCTTATAAAAGAGGATATTGGAGTCGTTTTAGATAATACCTTTTTTCCGGAGGTATTAAATGCTAAGGACATTGATTCGGTGATGAAAAGTATATATAAGTCTTGGGATAGTAAATTATATTATACTTATCTAAAAGAATTTAATATACCAGTTACTAGTATTATTAAAAAATTATCAAAAGGAATGCGTAAAAAGTTAGAGATTGCTACTGCTCTTGCTCATCATCCTAAATTGTTAATACTTGATGAACCGACGAGTGGATTAGATCCGGTGGTTAGAAATGAAGTTTTAGATATATTTTTAAAATTTATTGCTGATGATGAACATACAATTTTATTTTCAACCCATATAACTAGTGATTTAGAACATATTGCAGATGAAATAGTATTTATCGATAAGGGAAAAGTTTTGATAAATAAAACTAGAGATGAAATACTAGATAATTATGGAATACTTAAATGTAATTTGGATGAGTTTATCAAGATAGATAAAAGTGATTATATGGCATATAAAAAGAATAAATATAATTATGAAATTTTAGTTAGCGATAGAAATAAAGTAAGTAAAAAGTATAAAAATATGGTTGTTGATAAAATAACTTTGGAGGATTTAATGGTATTAATGATAAAGGGGGATAAAACATGTTAGGTTTAGTAAAAAAAGATTTACTTATGATTAAAGGTAATATGAGACAAGTAATATTATTCTTAGTGGTATTTTTGATATTGGCTTTCCAAGAAAATAATATTATAGTTATTGTGCCAGTGTTTGTTTCGATGATAGTTTTTATAACGACGTTTAGTTATGATGAATATAACAAATGGGATGCATATGCTATATCCTTACCGGTTTCTAGAAAAAATATAGTAAAGGCTAAGTATGTTGCCAGTATAATTTTATGGGCAATTGCTCTTTTGGTAACTGTTGTTATCACAGGAATTATGGGACTTTTTGAACAAAATTTAAATTACTTTGAAATGTTTGGGATGATTTTAGGATGTGTATTTTCTATAGTGTTACTTGAAGCAATAATGTTTCCTTTGATATTTAAATTTGGAGTGGAAAAAGGTCGTATTGGATTATTTGTAGGAGTGTTTGCTATTGCTGGATTGCTTGGATTTATTTTTACAGGAATAGATTTAGAAAATGCTACTGGTTTTATTGAAATTTTTAATAAATATTATTATATTTTAATACCTTTAGCGGCTGTTATATTATTGGTAATATCTTATTTTGTATCTAAAAAAATATATTTGAAGAAAGAATTTTAGAAGAACAATTTGTTTTGTTCTTTTTATTTTTCTTTATTTGTGGTAATATAAGCGTTAAGTGAGGTATTATATGGAAAAAACAATAAAGATTAGAAATTTATATAGGGGAGTTGTCGATGGTTGTGATATTAATGATGAGTCATTAAAACTTTGGGGTTTTGATGATTCAGAGATAAAGGAATTATTAGATTCTGGGGAAATAGAAAAAGATGGAAGTAGTGCATATAAATATGTTGATGCTTCTAAATTATATTATTTTGGTACAATGTTTTTAAAAGTAGATAAATCATTTGCTTATAAATGCTTTACCAAATGCTTAGAAATTGATCCTAGTCATGAAGGGGCAAACTTTAATGTGTTTTTTGATAATGTATTAAAAGGGAAATTCCAAGAAGCTTTAAAGTATCTTTCGCCTTTAATGAAGACTAATGATAAAAATTATTGGGCAGATATAAATTGTTACTTATTATTACTAAATTTGGTAATTGATTTACCGGATGAATATAAAAAACTTATTAAAGAATTAACTGCAGAAGATGTCTTGGTTGAGAAAAATGATAGAAGATATAAAAATATAGTTGTTGAAAATATGATTAGAACTTTTATATTTGAGGGGAATTTTAACGGTGCTATTAAAATTTTAAATGATTATAGTGCTAATATGATTAGTGCAGATGTTTTAATGCGTTCACTATTACTTGATGATCAAAACATATTGGTAAAAAATCTGAGTAGTTTGTGTGAACAACATGAATATGAAAAAGTTTTGGAGTTTTTAAATACTCGTAATGAAAAAGCTCCTTTACCTGTTTTTGAAAGCATTATCAAAAATTTGGCAAGAGTTTATTTGAATATACAAAAGTCAGGTATAATACCTCAAAGACTAATCCCTAGTAGTGATAATGTATTTGCTTTAGCGGAAAGTAATAATTTTGGGTTAGCATTAAAGGCTATTTATCCAGATACTAAGGGAATTGTAACAATATTTAAAATCGTATTAGAAGATTTATGTGCATTAATAGAAGAAACAGAAATTAAAACATCTTTTGATGATTTAACTAAAGCCTTTTTAGAAGACAATTTAGAGAAATGTGATAGAATTTTAATAACTTATTTGATTTCTTGTAATAAAATGGCATATTTTCCTTTAATTAGTGGGCATTTTAAATTGTGTATGTTAGAAAATGATAAAACATTTGAAGAACCTATTACTATTTTAGCAAGGATAAAAAATGATGCATATGAATTTGATATGACACATTATAATAATTTATTAAATAGTTTTTTAAAGGAAAATAAATGGAATGAAGCCCAACTTGTTTTAGAAATGCTTGTAAATTTTTGTAATCCTAATGCATTAACTTTAGTTGTGTTGCCAGATTCTGTTAGAGTTGTAGATTATAAAGAAAATGGATTGTTATTAGAGTCATCATTAAATATAGTTGATGTTTTAAATTTTGTTTCTACAAGAAGACAAGAAATGCAATATGTAGATGATAAAGTTAAAGAATTATTACAAGATAAAGGAATAGTTTTACTAGAACCAATGTTACAAGAAGAAAGAAGTAGAGTATTAGATACAATTGATAAATATCCTGATATTAATGCTTTAGTAATTGGAGAAGAACCTAGGAGATTGGTTTTGCATTATGTCCCTATGTCAAGAGAGTATATTGATATTAAGGAATTATTATTTGATTTTAATACAGCTTATACTTGTAATAACTATGAAAATGTTATTACAATCGGTTTAGAAATTTTAAAATTGAAAACTATTAAGTCATTTGTATGTATAAAAATGGGGATGGCTTATTTCAAATTAGGAGACTATAAAAAAGCAAGAGATTATTTAATTGTAGCAACTGAATTAGCCAAAGAAGATAGGAATAGACCATGCGACTTTACAGAACAATTTAAAGTTATTGAAGATGAATTATCTAGTTTAGAACAGAAAAATGGTGGCTTGAGGAGAATTAAACCTAAAGGAAACAATTAGGTTAAAATGGTGATAAAGTATGGATTTAAAAAAACTATATGATGGAATTATAAATGATGGAGTAAATTTTACTACTAAACAAATAAAAGAATGGGGATATAGTAGTAGGGACATTAAGAAATTAATAGATGAAGAGATAATTAGAAGAGTTAAAATAGGACATTATGAATTTTTAGATGTCAATAAATTATATATTTATGGAAAGAGATTATTATACAACGATAAAGATATGGCACGTAAGTGTTTTGTTAGGTGTTTGGAAATAGATCCAAAACATGGTGGGGCGACATTTAATTTGTTTTTCAATGCCATATTAAATAAACAATATGATAAAGCTGTAAGTTTTTTAGGTGTTTTATTAGAAACAAAAAATATGTGTTATCAAAAAGATTTTAATTGTTATTTATATTTACTTAATTTTATCTGTGATTTGCCAGATGAATATAAACAATTTGTTAATTTGATGCAAATAGAAGATTTGTTTGTAAATGATGGTGATAAAAGATATAGTAACATTGAGGGAATGAATGAAATTAGAAAGGCTATTTACAATGGTAAATTTGCTTATGCTGCTTTAAATTTACAATTATATTTGAAAAATGGTAAGAAAAAACAAGCGGCGGATATATTAATTGGAAAATTATTATATGATGTGCAAAATAGTTTAATTAGCTCTTTAAAAGATTTATGGGAACATGGTAAATACGATGAATTTATTACATTATTAAAGACGAAACAAGAAAGATTTTCTTTAAGTAAATTGGAATATATTTATTTATATTTGGTTAAAAGTTATGTAGATATGATTACTTATAGAGAAGTTTTACCGAAATTAGAAGTAAAAGATAATACGATTTTTTCTTATATTATGGCTAATGAGTTTTCTAAAGCCCTTGAAGAGAAAATTGATGATTTATTGTTAACCGATATGCTTAATAGTATATGTAGTCTAGAAAATACTTTGCAGAATGAAAAGTTACAGAGTGAAAAGAAAAAGAGTGAAGAAAATAAGGATTTACTAGCGCTACTATTTAATGCTTTACTTGCAAATGATATGCCCTATTCCGAAAAAGTTTTGGAAGAATATTTAAAAAATATACAAAAGGAAGAATACAAGTTAATAGTGCTTAATCATATAAAATTATGTGTATTAGATGGGGATTTAACTTTTACTAAGCCAATTAGTTTGTTGGTTCAGCTTAAGAATGATACGTTTAAGATAGATTTAGATTATTATAATGAGTTATTGCAAGATTATATTAAAGAAGGTAATTTGAGTGCAGCGAAATTAGTTTTGGAAATAGTTATAACTTTAAGAGAAAAAGAGAAAATAAATGTGGAAAGGGAAGTGAAAATTGAGGTTGAAACAAAAGGCGATAGTTTGGAAAATGTAGCATTAATTAGGGAAAAAATTTCAACAGACGGAAATAAAATTGGTGAACAAGTTTCCGATTATTTGCAAATTAATTATCAGGTGTTGGTACAAAATAAAGATTTGGTTTTGCTTGTGCCGATGACTTTAGAAGAGCGAGAAGAAATCATTAAGCAAATACGAACTTTGGCAAATGTTAAATTTTTTACAATAGGTGATAAAGAGCCTAGGAGAATAGTGTTGCATTATATTCCTGAGGAGTTCCGCTATATTGATGCTAAAGCGATAATGCAAAATTTAAAAAGAAAATATAATAGAAGAAAGTATAGGGAAGTAGTAGAAGATTGTAAAAAATTATTAACTTTAAAGTTTGTAAGTGCTTATACTTGTTTTAGAATGGGTATGGCTTATGGGCATCTTGGAGAATATCAAAGAGCAATTGATTATTTAATAATAGCGCAAGAAGAAAGTAAAAAAGATAAAAAGATGAAGACTCCTTATGATTTTACCAAAGTTATAAAACAGTTTGATGAGTTGGCTGATAAAAAAAATGAAGCAGTAAAACCTTATGTTGATGTTAAACTTGATGAATTTAATCTAAGTGCTGTAGATACAGATTTTGAAGCAATCAAGGGTGCGGTATTAGTGAATGGGCATGATGCTAGAAGTATTTGTTATTATTTAGGATATAATGATAATCAAATGGCAAGAGTTTTACTTCTTTTAGCTAGAGAATGTTTTATGAATGGTAGTGTAGATAAAGGGGAAAGTTATATTAAACTTTTTGAAAAAATGCCAGGGAAAAGTAAAGAAAACATTGAGTTAGCGGAGGAAGTCAAAAGAAATAAAAAACTTTATATTAATGGAGGAGCAACTTTAGTTAGATTTAGGAGTAATATAAATGAGGATAGTTGAATATGAAAAAAAGTACAAAGAAGATGTCAAAAATTTATTGGTGGAATTGCAAGAATATATTGCAAGTATTGATAGAGAAGGATACAATATTTTAACTGATGAGTTTCGAGATAGTTATTTTGCTAAAACTATGGATGAAGTGAAAAAGTATCAAGGAAAAATATTTTTAGCAATAGATGGTAATGAAGTAATGGGGTTAATTGTTGGATTAATTAATAACGATGATGAAGAAATGTATGATTTTAAAGCACCGAGGAGAGGTAGAATTACTGAATTAGTTGTAAGTAACAAAGTAAGAGGGCAAGGAATTGGAACTGCTCTTATGAAAAGAATGGAAGATTATTTTAGAAGTATTGGTTGTAAAGGAATTTTAATAGATGTCTTTGTTTATAATGTAAATGCCTATGAGTTATATAAAAAGTTAGGATATTTTGATAGAAGTATTGAAATGATGAAGAAAATTGATTAAGAATTTAAGAGCCAATTTATAATGGCTTTTTTAATTGTATAATACTCATTTTCAGTAAATTGCATATTAGCAATACAATATTTTTTGGATGAAATATGAGCACAAAACATACATTCATAAAGATCAGAACAATCTTGAATAAATAAAGAATTTATTATTTTATTGGAACAAATTACATTATAGGAGTTGCTACAGTTTTGGGAATCATTAGTACGAATACAAAATATGCAGTTTCCAGATCTTTGACTAGCTAGCATATATTCGGAGTTACCACAAGAATTGCAGTAGACAATATTTTTGCAGGCTCTTGAGTCATTGGATCTATAGACATTTTCACAAGAATAAATAGTATCACTCTTGGCTACATTTATAGAATCATAAACGCGTTCGGTGGTAGTTAGGTTGATATTGTTCCAAATTTCAATTATTTGATCAATATTATTTATCTCTTTTTTAGGCAACATCCAGCCTTTAGTTGTATCTTTTTTTATCATGTTGGTATTAGTTATAAATTTTGGGCTGTTAGCTGAGTTACTCCAAGTTGGTTCATTGGTTGTAGAATCTAACACTTGTTTAGGAAGCTTGATATCAAAGGCAAATTTTTTAAATAATTCTTCTAATGTAAATAAATTTTCTTGATTAAATACATTGTTAAATATTTTGTTGATTATTTCTAAGGCTTTTTTATCGTTCATTTTATCACTCACCTTCATTGTAATCTGGAATTATTAAATCATTTGCTTTCAGTGATGTATTCATATTAAATGTTGTAGTTGGACTATTGTTAATAGATTTTGAATAGTTAATTGACATTAATCCTTTTTTAATATAAGGTATACTTTGATAATTTAAGGTTGTAGCTTTAAATGGAGAAATTAAAGTGCCGTTTTTTTCTATTCTGACCAAGCATTCACGATTGTTTAAATTGCTTAATAGTTCAATTTTCTTTTCTTTTGTATCATCTAAAGAAATTTTTATATTTAGGTTATCAACAAGGGTTGTGGCATCGGCTTGGGAAACACGGAAGATATAGTAATTGCTGGTGTTAGCAAAAATAGCATTTTTAAGATTATCTGTTAGTTGGTTAAAGTATTGGCTAGCTAACATTAATGATAAATTATATTTTCTAGCTTCAGATAGGAATTTTGTTAAAATAGGATTTTCAATAATGGCTACTTCATCGATGATGAAGATTATCGGTTCATTGATGGTTCTTTTTTGGATTATAGTTAACATTTGACTCATAATTAGTCCAGATAGTGTCTTAGTTAGTTTGGTTCCTATTTTAGTTTGGTTTAAAGAAAATATTGTTAAATAGTTGCTAGAAATTGTTTTTTCTAACGATTCAGCAATATTGGTATTGTTTAGAGCTGGGAGCATTTCTAGTTCATCAATAAAACTAATAATTGGAGAAATTGCTTCCGTATAAGATTTTGTTTTTAATTCATTAAAATCTGATAAGAAGAAATTGATAATGCTCGTAGGTAGATTAGAGTTTAAGGTATTTATTAACCAGCTACGATATTCAGTATCAGTGATTATTTTTCTTAAGTTAGAAAAATTAAAAGACTTGGCAATTAGCAATGTATTTATAGCATGTCTTAATACTCTTTCTAATTTTGAATTGTATTGTTCAGCGATAATATTTTTAAATAAATCGAGAAAAAGTTCGGTTTGGGCAATAGTATCATTAGTAGTACTTTCAAATAAATCAATATTTTCATAATTAAAATCTATTACCTTTCCAAGTCCACCAATATCATTTTCTAAATCAGCGTGAGGATCGATTATAACGATGCGATATTTGTTTTTAGTAGATGGGTTTTGGGTAATGTTGTAAACTAATTTGCTAATGAATTTTGATTTGCCAGAGCCGGATGAACCAAGGATTAATGAATGTTTAGCAAAACTAAAGGCATTGGTATCTAAATATAAGTCTTTGGTATAATATGGAAATGTAGAAACTTTAAGTAAAGCATTATTTTCTTCTTTACTTAGTAATGGGAGTACTTTGGAAATATCTAAATATTTAGGGACTGATTTATAAAAATATCTTTTGTTTCCAGCAAAATCAATAGATAAGATATTGGCAGGTATGGCAAGTAAGGCATGATATTTTTTTATTTTATTATTTTTATTTAAGTAATAAGTTGTTTTAGATAGTATTTTGTCATCGTAAATTTTTAAAAAATTAATATTTAAAAATAATAATTCTCCTTTGTTTTTTATCTCATTATAATTTATTAAGTCGATGATGTTACTGCCAATTTGGTGAAATATGGGACATGATAAACTATTTTGAGGTGTATTAAGATTATTAGTACTTTTTAATAAAAATGCATCTAATTTATTAATAGTTGGAGGAAGTATTCTATCAGTTATAGTAAAATATTGTAATTTATTTTGATTGTTGACAACAATTATTTGCCAATTTTTAAATACTCCAACAAAGTTAGATATAATTTTTATAAATTCTAGCCATTCTTCTTTAGTTATGTGTTTTTTAGTTAAATATATTTCGTAAGTGTACATATTTATTCCCCCTTTTTGTAATTAAATTATAACAAAGGAAAAATTAAAAAAACTGACTTTTTATTAATCAGTTTTGTCAGTTTAGTTTATGGCTATTAGAAAGTCTGTTACATCATCATGATAGTATTCTAATTCAGGAATTTCTTTTAGGTTGTATGGCGATGAGGGAAATATTTGGGTGTAAAATTTTTGAGATGTAGCTCGAATATCTTGAGGTTCTTGAGAATTAATGCGAAATTTTAACCATTTGCTAGCGGGAATTTTAATTTTTTCAAATTCAGGAATTTCTTTTTTATAAAGACAGTAATATTGTTTTACTTCTTCGCGTTCGTTATCGTAACAGATCATGCCATAGTCAATATCGCCGTATTGCTTTTTGTATTTATGATATGTTTCTTGAAAAAATTTTGGAGCATCATATTTAATTGTGGCTGTACTACTGGGAGTGGATACGCCATATAAATTCATTTCAGGTAATTCGATAATTTCATAAGATATTTCATCTGTTATTTTAATATTTTCATCAAATATAATCCGGGGAAATATTTTTAGTTTAGTTTCTTTGTTTACAAGACTGGGTTTAATACCGTGGAAATTTTCAAATGCTCGAGAAAATGATGTAGCATTTTCATAATTATATTTTAGAGCAAGGTCAATAATTTTAGGATTGTTTTCGTATAAATCTACTCCAGCGTTAGATAACTTTCTTTTCCTGATGTATTCTCCGATGGTTATGCTACAAAGCATAGAAAAAATACGTTGCATAGTATAAGAATTTACTCCCATGAACATGGCTAATTTATTATAATCTATTTTTTCTTCTAAGTGTTCATCAATGTATTTTGTTATGTCATTTAAACATTTATAGATGTTCATACAATCACCTTTAATATATTGTATCATATTTTTTTTACATTAATTAAAAAAACGCTTGACCGGGAGTAACTCCCTGGTAGTATATTTAAAATGTACTAGGAGAAAATAGTATGGAAAGAAGGGATATTTATGGAATATGTTAAATTAAATAATGGGGTAGAAATGCCAATTTTAGATTTTGGGGTATATCAAATACCTAGAGAAGAAACTAAACGTTGTGTATTAGATGCAATAAACGTAGGTTTTAGAGCAATCGATACTGCTCAAAGTTATTTTAATGAAGCAGAAGTTGGGGATGCTATTAAAGAAAGTGGTATTCCAAGAGAAGAATTTTTTATAACGACAAAAATATGGATTGATAATTATGGTTATGAAAAGTGTAAGGCATCAGTAAAAGAATCACTAAAGAAACTTAAAACTGATTATATCGATTTGGTTTTATTACATCAACCATTTAGTGATTATTATGGAGCATATAGAGCTTTGGAAGAATTATATGAAGAAGGAAAAATTAGAGCAATTGGGGTAAGTAATTTTTATCCGGATAGACTTGCTGATATGTGTCTATTTGGAAGAAAAGTTGTTCCTGCCGTTAATCAAGTGGAAACTAATCCGTTGAATCAACAAGTAAAGGCTCAAGAAAATATGGAAAAATATGGAGTACATATTGAAGCTTGGGCACCATTTGGGGAAGGAAAAAACAATATGTTTAGTAATCCAACTTTAGTGGAAATTGGTAAGAAATATAATAAAAGTGTAGCACAAGTAATATTACGTTGGTTAATTCAAAGGGGAGTAATTATTGCTTGTAAATCAACACACAAAGAAAGAATGGAAGAAAATTTCAAGGTGTTTGATTTTGAACTATCAAATGAAGATATGGAAGCGATAAAGGCTCTTGATACAAGTGATTCATTATTCTTTAATCATCAAGATCCAAGTATGGTTGAATGGTTTGATAAGATGGTTTACGAAAGAAGAGATAAATAATTTATGGGCATTAAAAGATTTTGCATTTAATGCTTTTTAAATGGAAAAATATATGATACACTTTAGATAATTAGGAGTGACTATTATGAATGTAAAAAATAATTATAATGAATGTATTACTAATTTAGCATGTTCAATTAGAAAATATTTTGGACTAGAATATAAGCATAATACTTTGGAATATGTTGATAAGTTGTTGAGTGAGAAAAATCCTAAAAATGTAGTAGTAATTTTATTTGATGGAATGGGTTCTAGAATACTTAAAAGAAATTTAGATAAAGATGCATTTTTTATAAAGAACATGAAAAGAGAAATAACAACTGTTTTTCCGGCGACAACTACTGCAGCAACAACTTCAATGAGAACGGGTCTTAATCCAGTAGAACATGGATATTTGGGTTGGTATACGTATATTGAACCACTTGGTAAAACAATAAAAATGTTTTTTGGAACTAATAAAGAAGATGGAGAGTATAATGTAGGGTTTGATGAAGTAAGAAAGAAATACTTTAATTATAAAGATATTACGCAAGAAATTAATGATGTGGGAAATTATAAAGCAGTGTCTTTGTTTCCTTTTGGGGATAATCATTATAAAGATTTAGATGAAATGTTAAGTATTATTGATAAAGAATGTTCTAGTGATGGTAAAAAATATATTTATGCATATGATGAAGAACCTGATTATACGATGCATGATTTTGGTCCTGATAGTGTGGAAGCAAATAAACTTATAAAAGAAAGAAATGAAAAGGTAGAAAAATTATGTAAAAATCTTGATGATACAATAGTTTTTATCATTGCTGATCATGGACATATTGTTGTTGATAATATTTTGCTTGATGATTATCCAGATTTAATGGCTATGTTAGAAAGAACTCCATCACTTGAAGAAAGAGCAGTTTCATTCAAAGTAAAGAATGGAATGCATGATAATTTTGCTAATGAATTTAGAGAATTATTTGGAGAATATTTTAATTTGTATACTAAGAATGAGGTAGTTGCTAATAAGTTATTTGGGGATGGTGAGGAAAATCCTTTATTTGAAAGTGCTATTGGAGATTTTATTGCAATTGCTGAGGACTCTAATAAGGCTTTAGTTACTAAGGATAGTTCAATGCTTTATTCGCATCATGCTGGATATAGCGATGATGAGGTGTATATTCCTTTAATAATTATTGATTAATATGATATATTACATTTTAAAATGGTAAATCATCGTCGAAATTATCGTAATAAGGATTTTCTTCTTTTTTGGGAGTTTTTTTCGTTCTGTTAAGTTTTGGCCCTTCTAATTCTTGATTTCTATTTTTGCTACGATTAAGTTCTTCAAATTCTTTTTTTACGTTATTTTCAATGTTAGCTATTATGTTATTATATGTTGTTCTAATTTTTGGAAATCTGTCATTGTTTGAATAACTACCTAATACTAATTCTAAAATCATATCTAATGTTGGTTCAATACCGTGTTCATTAAATGCTTTTATTGCACAATCTATTTCCCCGTTGAAATTGATTATATTCTTGCGGTAAAACTTATAATCAGAAGAATAATCAAACCGGTGCCAGTAAATTTTATTATCTGGAGTATCTAGAAAATAATTGCGGTAGTAATCAGGATCTGTATTTACTAGTATTATTTTTTTAGAGTCAGTAGTAAATTCATAAAATTCTTCGTTTAGATCAGAATCTATATCATATAAATGATTATCAAACCAATTGTAGGAATCTGTTGAAGAGGCAATTGATAAATATTGTTCTATACAAATGCCTTTTGTAATAGTGGATGTATCGGCATCTTCACAAATAAAGTTTATTTGTTTGGCATGATTGAAACTATATGTAACTAATTTGCAAATTTCTTGGTAGCTTAAAGATTTTGGAATAGTTACTATTAGTCTATCACATTTGAAATCGTCTTTAATAGAAAATCGCCTTTTTTTGTCTTTATCATTGTTGAAGACTCTTAGATTACTTAGTTCAATTGTTTGAACCCCTGGTTTAATCATTAAAAGGTATATTTTTTCAGTAGAATTTCGCTTTTTATCTTTGCCTATTTTTAACCAATATGGAAATTGCATTATAGCATTCCATTTGTTTTCATTAGTTGTAAAATTTAAAATAGCGTTGTTCGGATTTGTTATAAGTTTTTGATAATAAGTAATAAGATTTTGTAAAAAAGCGATTTGCTCTAATATATTGATAGTACGAATAAATTGTTTTTTATCATATCTGTATTCTATGGCATCAATATATTTATTGTTGGCATAATCATATTTTTGTGAATAAAGACGCGTGCAAGGAAAAGCTGGGTGTTCATATTCGCTTATATATTCAGCAAACCATTCATAATATTGATTTTCTTTTAAATAGTATCTGTAATCATAATCATGGGTCGTATAACGCTCTGAAAGATAATCTTCTTTTAACTCTTTAATTTTTGCTAATACACCATTATCGCTTAAATCAAGTTTTAGTCGTTTTTCTAAATAACTTTCCATTTCTTCTTCAGAAATATTTTCTAGATTAAGATTATAACCGTAACCAGCATCTGATTTTAAAATTTTTACTATATCGTCTTTTAATGCTTCTTCGTCAGATGCTTTTATTAGTTCTTTATATTTTTTTATATTGGCTTGTAAATGTCTAGTTAAATTTTCAATTTTTTCCTTCCACATTGTAATTAATCTTTTGTTTACATCTTCATAAAATTCTTCAATTTGTTCGTAGGATTCACTATCTAAGCCACATATTTTTCTTCTTTTGGCTAAAGCATGTTCCTTTTTAGCATCTTCTTGAACTAATTTTTTATGTTGTTTTTCTAGATTTTTTTCAATGTGTTCTATTTCATAATTTATTCTTTCTAAAATTGTTTGAAGAACTTGATAATTTTTGGTTTGTGTAATACTTGGTATAATGTTTATTACTTCTTGATTTATGGCTAATACAGTGTATGGGTCAGCAAACGTAATTTTTATGTCATTACTTGGAATATATTTACTCAATAATTTGGTAATAATTTGAGCCAGGTCACTAGTAAAAATAGGAACTTTATTATTATTTATTAAAATATAGGGTATTTTGGAAATATACACTTCATTATTCCTTTTATTAAAAGTGAATTCTAAAGTGCCATAATATTTTAATTCTTTTATAAATAAAGATTTGCATTTTAAGCTTGGTATAAAACTATCGCATTTAAATTTAATTACATTATCAATTTCTTTATCAATAGTTTTAAATTCAGTTTCTAAGTATTCACCTTTATTAAGTTCTTGTTCTAGTTCTTGCAAATACAGATGAATCATAGCGTATTCTGGAATTCTTAAAAACATATAGTCTCACCTCATGATGTACTATTATATCTAAAATTAAATTAAAAGTATATAAATATATCAAATAAGACAGGATAAACGCATGAAAATTTAAATCATGTGTTTTTTTCTAGCAATTTTACAA
>ERZ1643251.1093-NODE-1093-length-32569-cov-8.864059_pt1 | contig 32569 bp, 36 predicted proteins | sample MGYA00579261_ERZ1643251 | MGnify/ENA primary metagenome ERZ1643251 (study PRJEB29033, sample SAMEA4952267) | chicken gut metagenome | biome: Broiler Chicken; feature: Gastrointestinal Tract; material: Caecum | place: Ireland | collected 2018 | study: Broiler... | reverse complement strand
TAAATTCCAATTTGTCTACTTCTGTATGTTTATTATACCAGTAACTATTATCCACAACAACGATATCCTTCTATTCAACTATTTTTAACCAAAAAAAGAGAATAGATAACTCCATTCTCTCATTGATTTTATTGAATTTCACTATGGTATTCTTGTAATGATTTGACTGCATGGCTACCATGAATCTTCATTTCCATAATTCCTTCTAACGCAGCTTTTGCAGCAGCAATGTTTGTCATATATGGAATTCTCATCTTAATAGCTGTTTTTCTGATATAGCTATCATCATGAGCACTTTGTTTACCATGAGGTGTATTGATCACCATAGCAAGTTCACCATTTGTAAGGGCATCTGTAATGTTTGGACGTCCTTCATTTAATTTCTTAATTTTTTCAACTGGTACACCTGCTTCTTGAATTAAAGCGTATGTATTTCCTGTTGCTACAATTGTAAATCCTGCATCATAGTATCCTTTTGCAAGAGAGACAACTTGTGGTTTATCTAAATCATTAACACTGATTAATACTTTTCCTTCAGTTGGTAAGATTGTTTGTGTCGCTTCTTCAGCTTTATAGATAGCTGCTCCAAATGAACTTCCTAATCCTAACACTTCTCCTGTTGATCTCATTTCTGGTCCTAAGATTGGGTCAACTTCTGGGAACATATTGAATGGGAATACAGCTTGTTTAACACCAACATGTGGAATTTTCTTTTCAGTTAATTTTGGTACTGGTGATTCTCTACCAGTTAATTCCATTGTCACAATATCAGTTGCGATTTTCACCATATTAATATTACATACTTTAGATACTAAAGGTACTGTACGTGAAGCTCTTGGGTTGGCTTCAAGAACATAAACTTTATCATCAGCAATTGCATATTGCATGTTCATAAGTCCACGAACATTCATTTCTTTCGCGATTTTCTTTGTATATTCTTTGATTGTTTCTAAATGTCTCATTGGAATATGTTTAGAAGGTAAGATACATGCTGAATCTCCAGAGTGAATACCAGCTAATTCGATATGTTCCATAACAGCTGGAACGAAAACATTTGTTCCATCACTAATAGCATCTGCTTCACATTCCATTGCATTATTTAAGAATCTGTCAATTAAGATTGGACGATCTGGTGTCACACCAACAGCCGCAGCCATATATTGTTTTAAGCTGTCATCATCATAAACAACTTCCATTCCACGTCCACCTAAGACATAAGAAGGTCTTACCATTAATGGATAACCAATTCTTTTAGCAATTTCTAAAGCTTCTTCAACATTGACAGCCATTCCTGATTCTGGCATAGGAATTTCTAATTTTTCCATCATTTCATTGAATAAATCTCTATCTTCTGCCATATCAATTGTTTCAGGTGTTGTTCCTAAAATATGCACACCATTGGCTTTTAACTGAGAAGCTAAGTTTAATGGTGTCTGTCCACCAAATTGAGCAATCACACCAACTGGTTTTTCCTTATCATGAATACTTAAAACATCTTCTAATGTTAATGGTTCAAAATATAATTTATCAGAAGTATCATAATCAGTAGAGACTGTTTCTGGATTACAGTTGACAATAATTGTTTCAAATCCTAATTTCTTTAAAGCAAGTGAAGCATGAACACAGCAATAGTCAAATTCAATACCCTGACCAATTCTGTTTGGTCCTCCACCTAAAATCATAATCTTTTTCTTATCATGATGAATATCACTATGATCTTTGGCATTATATGTAGAATAGTAATATGCACTATCTTTTGTACCACTGACATGAACTGGTTCCCAAGCTTGAGTAATACCATTTTCAATTCTTTCATTTCTGATACTATCTTCAGAAACATTTAAAATCTGGCTTAAATATTTATCTGAGAAACCATCTTGTTTAGCTTGTCTTAAAACATCTACTGGCAACTGTTTTCCAGCATATGATTTTAACATTTCTTCTTCATCAACTAATTCTTTCATTTGTTCAATGAAGTAATGTTTAATGCTTGTTAATTCATATAATTCTTCAACAGTTGCTCCTTTTCTTAAAGCTTCATACATGATGAATTGTCTTTGACTTGTAGGAACTGTTAATTTTTCTAATAATTGTTCTTTTGTTAATTCATTGAAATTCTTTGCATATCCTAAACCATATTGACCAATTTCAAGAGAACGAATGGCTTTTTGGAAAGCTTCTTTATAAGTCTTACCAATACTCATAACTTCCCCAACAGCTTTCATCTGTGTTCCTAATTTATCCTGTGCACCTTTGAATTTTTCAAAAGCCCATCTTGCAAATTTAATAACAACATAGTCACCATCTGGTACATATTTATCTAAAGTTCCATATTTTCCACATGGAATTTCATCTAAAGTTAAACCAGCAGCTAACATAGCTGAAACAAGGGCAATAGGGAAACCTGTTGCTTTTGAAGCCAAAGCACTAGAACGTGAAGTTCTTGGGTTAATTTCAATAACAACAATTCTATCTGTTTTTGGATCATGTGCAAACTGAACGTTTGTTCCACCAATAACACCAATTGATTCTACAATTCTAAAAGCCTGATCTTTTAAACGATCTTGAACATCTTGAGAAATTGTCAACATTGGCGCACTACAGAAAGAATCTCCAGTATGAACACCTAATGGATCAATGTTTTCAATAAAACATACAGTAATCATATTGTTTTTAGCATCTCTGACAACTTCTACTTCTAATTCTTCCCATCCAAGAATAGATTCTTCAATCAAACATTCATGAACAAGACTTGCCTGTAACCCACGAGAAACAACTGTTTTTAATTCTTCAACATTATAAACAAGTCCTCCTCCGGCACCACCCATTGTATAAGCAGGTCTCACAACAACAGGATAACCTAATTTATCAGCAATCGCTAAAGCTTCCTCAACTGTATTCGCAATTTCACTTCTTGCCATATCAATACCAAGTTCATTCATGGCTTTTTTGAATTCTAAACGGTCTTCACCACGTTCAATTGCATCAACCTGCACACCTAGAACTTTGACATTGTATTTATCTAAAACTCCAGCATTATGTAATTCAGCACATAAGTTTAATGCTGATTGTCCACCTAAGTTAGGCAATAAGGCATCTGGTCTTTCTTTTTCAATGATTTGTGTTAATCTTTTTAAATTCAATGGTTCAATATAAGTCACATCAGCAGTTTCTGGATCTGTCATGATTGTCGCTGGATTAGAATTGACTAAGACAATCTTGTATCCTAAACTTCTCAATGCTTTACATGCCTGTGTTCCTGAATAGTCAAATTCACAAGCCTGACCAATAATAATAGGTCCTGAACCAATAACTAATACTGTGTTTACATCTTCTCTTTTTGGCATATCTTTTCCTCCTTATCCATAAAAAAGACATATCAAATCAAATGATATGTCCTATAACAAATATAAAAAATAAGAAAAAGAAGACTCTGGAGAAACAGCTATTTGATTCGTTGTTTTTAAACCAAAATCCATCATTTTTCTCATTCCTTTCCTTATCCTTAATAAGTATATATTTTTGTATTTATACATTCAAGAAAATGATAAATAATAATCAAAAAGATAATATATTATTAATTAATTCTTGTAATTTCATATCCCTCTTTAGCAAATGTATCCATAATCTTTTGAATATGCTTTTCTCCATTGGTTTCACAAGTGACACGTAATTCCACTTCAGAGAAACGTGCAAAGTTCTTAAACTGGTTATGTTCCACACCAATAACATTCGCATTACATTGAGCTAAAACATGAGATACATATTCAAGTTCACCAGGTTTATCTAATAACTGTACAGTAAATGTAAAGACACGACCTCTAGCAATCAATCCCTTATTAATCATTGAAGAAATTGTTAAAACATCAATATTTCCACCACTAATCAAGGATACCACTTTTTTATTCTTTTCATTTAATTTCTTTAATGCTGCAAGAGATAAAATACCTGAATTTTCAGCGATCAGTTTATGTTTTTCCACAAGCAATAAGAACGCATCCATCAATTCATAATCAGAAACCGTAATAATACCATCCACATATTCTTTAATATAATCAAAAGTCCTATCACCAATTTCTTTAACGGCTGTCCCATCCGCAATTGTATTGGCTTCTTTTAAAGCCACAACCTGATCTTCATTAATAGCCGCTAAAGCACTGGCAGCACCTTCTGGTTCTACTCCAATAATCTTGATTGTTGGCTTGATTTGTTTGGCAGCACAGGCAATCCCTGAAATCAATCCACCACCACCAATTGGCACTAAGATAATATCTGCTTCAGGCAATTCTTCAAGTATTTCTAACGCAATTGTTCCTTGCCCTTCAATGACATCTTCATCATTAAATGGATGTACAAATGTATATCCATGTTCCTTTTGTAAATCACAAGCTTTCTGATAGGCTTCATCATAAACTTCACCAGCCAAAACAACCTCAGCCCCATGTGCTTCTGTTGCTTCTACTTTAATTAATGGTGTATGTTGAGGCATTACAATTGTGGCCTTGACACCTAATTTAGAAGCTGCGTATGCCACCCCTTGTGCATGATTACCAGCCGAAGAAGCAATTAAACCTTTAGCTTTCGCTTCATCATCCATTTTGACAATCTTATTATAAGCCCCTCTTATTTTAAAAGCACCTGTTCTCTGTAAATTTTCAGGTTTGATATAAACCTGATTTTTACATTCCTTTGAAAAAGCTTCACTATATATTAAGGGAGTAGGAATAATGACTTCATCAACTCTCTTTTTGGCTTCTTGAAAATGCTTTAAATCTAACATATTGAATCTCCCTCTCTTTCATATATTTTCAACATTATAACATAACTCATTATAGATTTGAATTGATTTTTTTCATATTCATAAATACTATACTTATGATTTAGTTAAATACAAATTTATATATGAAAGAAATTAAAAATTTCATCAATACTTACAGGTCTATATTCATGCGCATCCACACCAACATCATATCTATAAATACCTTCTTCTCTCATTTTTAAATTATAACTCCTATCATTATGTTGATGTCCATGTAAATGAATAGAACCTCTAAAAGAATGATTCCACTCTAAAAAAGGATAATGTGATAAAACAAGAAATTTCTTTTGATACTTTAGTTCTTTATAATCACAGACTTCTTCAAACAAACATTCATCATACTTTTTATCATGATTTCCTCTCACCAATATTTTTCTTCCATTTAGCTTTGAAATCATTTGATTAGCTTCATCTAAAGACAATTTCATTGTTAAATCTCCTAAGATATAGATAAAATCATTCTTTTTTACAAACTGATTCCAGTTTTGTATCAATGTTCTATTCATCTCATCAACATCTTGAAATGGTCTATTGCATAAACGCAGAGCATTTTGATGTCCTAAATGTAAATCACTTGTAAAATAAATCATTTGATCACCTCCATGACAATAAAAGGTATAGTTGATAAACCATACCTTTACGATAACACACCTTTCATGACATGTTAATATTTTATAAAGATTTTTCTGATATAAAAAGTCATATGAATAAGATACTATACTTATTTCCAATCTAAAATGAGTTTAATTCCCATAAAAAAACACAATTATCAGTAAACCTTATAATAACAAATGTATTTCAAATGACGTTTGTTATAAAAAGAGTATTCTTTAAAAAAAATAAACCTCTATAATATGAAATGAATCTCGTTATTAGAACACTCAAATAACAAAATTCTTCTCATATTTGTAGAGGCTTTTTTATTTAAATTGATTTAATTGTTCATCGTAGATGTAATCAATCTTTTGTAATGTTTGGATAACTTCATCCTGTGAAACATCCAAATCATCACATAATGATTCTAATGAATCATATTGATCTCTCAGTTTCATATTGATAAAACTTAAAAGCATGGCTGGATCTTTAGGTAACATTAGTATTCAACTCCTTCATAGATTTGTGATAAAACATATGCAATACCATCTTCATTATTTGATTTCGTTACGACTTTTCCACGTTGTTTCACTTCTTCAACTGCATTTTCCATCGCAACGCCAAGTCCTGCATATTCAATCATACTTAAATCGTTATAGCCATCTCCAAAAGCTATGACCTCCTCTTGTTTAATGCCTAAACTCTTAGCTAAACGATCAAGAGAAGCTGCTTTATCTATATTTTTGGCCATCACTTCTAAAAAGAATGGTGCACTACGATAAATACTTAATTCATTTCCAAAAGGCTTTTTAAATTCTTCTTCAATAGAAGCAATATATTCTGGTGTTCCCGTTAATAAAACTTTATGTATAGGATTTTCTAATATATCAATAAAAGATGAAACCTGATATTTTCTTATATCATTAATTTTTGCTTCAATGCAAACATACTCATCGTCAATATCTTCTGTATAGATACTATCATTTTTATATGTCATACAAGCTAAGTTGTATTGTTTAGCTTGTATATACACCTTTTTAGCTTCTTCAATAGATAATGTTTGTTCATATACTGTTTCCTGATTCGGTACAGTTCCCACTCTGGCACCATTAAAAGAAAGTAAATATCCACCAAATTCATCCAACAATAATTCTTTAGCTTCATGTCTAAGTCCTGCTGTTGGTCTACCTGAAGCCAAAACAATCTTAACTCCCTGTTTTTGAACTTCGATTAAAGCTTCTTTTGTTTTAGCAGTGATTTGATTATCAGAATTCTTTAAAGTCCCATCTAAATCTAATGCGATTAATTTATATTTCATCATAACCTCCTGTTTTTTTACTATCTTATAAAATTTTGTATCATTTGTCTATATTCTATTTTCCAAGATAATCACATATTTTATAAGCATATTTATGGTATAATGACTATCAGGAGGGGATAAAAATGAATCTCAAAAACAAATTAAGAAATCAGATGATTATTCTCACAATACTATCATTCTTTATATTTCTCTTTTTCTTCTTGCGTATTAATGTTTATACTTATACACCTATCTTTCGTATAATCTATACAATCGTTTTTATAAGTATCATATTGATACAATGGATCATGTATTTTTCTCAAAATAAAAAAATACCAGCTATTCATGACTGGTTAGAAAACTTTCTTGCCAAACATCCAGATATTCAACATTTGCAATCTTTATCTTACGCTACAACATACGCTCAAAAACGTATCTTCGCCTTATTAGTCTATTATTTCTGTTTAAATATCATGGCTATTGTTTTTTCTTATTATATTATTATGCGTATTATCTTTGATCAGCCTATATACATGATTTTCTTGTTGTTTATAGTCTGTTTGTTGATAATTGTATTTGTATATGCATACATCTATACGCATATTGAAAAAACATATTATCAGTCCTATTTATATCATGATTATAAACTCTATATTCAAATGACTTATCATCTTTGTTGTATCCCTGTCTTTCAAAAAGCCATCTTGAGTTACAATACACTTATGAATGTTTCATCAGCATTGGGAAGATTGGGTTATCCTCAGGAAGCTTATGATTTTTTACTTATATGGAAACAAAATGCCAAAAGACTTCCTGCCCTCACAAAACTTTATTACTATGAACATTGCATTGCTCACTTAGCAATGCTACAGGATCTTGAAAAGTTTGAGGATGCTTATACAAAGTTTCAAACTCTTTATCAAAGTCATCCTCGTTTACACCAAAGAGAAAATATCAAAACATTAACTTTGATTGTTTCTCTTTATGTCGCTTATATTCATAATCAACCTGAAGAAGTCCTTCAACTCAAAAAACAAATACTATCATCTCATAATGATCTTCCACCTCAAATCAAAACAATTTTTGAATGGGCAGAAAACAAAACACAATTCATTTAATCAACATTATAAAGGCTATGAACAAGGACAGACCTTTTACCATACGTATGACGTGAACGAACATATTCAAAAGGAGTCCATTATTTAAATACGTTACTTGTTGTACTTCAAGCATAGGTGTTGTTGGTGTACATTTTAAGTATTCGACTTCCAAGTTGTTTGGTAAATCAGCCCTAATCTTACGATTAGCACCAACAATCTTGAGTTTAAAATTTTCCTTTATATCATTATAAAACGAAGATAATAAAATCTCTTCTGTTAAATGTGGTATAACTTGAACTGGAACTTTTAAATATTCTATTAAATAGAGTTCTTTATGCAATAAACGCAGACGAAAACAAATTCCTATAAGAAGACCAAAAAGCGTCCAAATGGACGCTTTTAAGTCGTATTCAAAAAAATTAATCATTCAATAAAAATATTTTTTATTTCAATACAAAGAAATGATTTATTACTTACACGTCTTCGATACCTCTCTACAATTAAATACTATATAGTGAGTTCATTATATCAAAGCGAATCATCACTTAAATCAAAACACTTAATCAACTACGTCATTAATAATCAATCTATAGTGACTATGTTTTATCATCAAATGAATGAAACATTATCACCTTTTTAACAAAATACTCAAAATAGTTTCTAACTGTTTTAAAAAATAATCCTTATTCTCTTTTGTTGGTTTAGATGGACCTTTGATATGCTTATGACTTTTTCTTTGATGAGCCCCAATATAACGTCTTAATAAAAGCTCATCAATATTCTGTGATGTGATTTTCAAACCAGAAACATGTAAAACATAAGCGCCTTTTCCTAATGCCAGGGCTGCCAACCCATAGTCTTGAGTAATGAGTAAATCCCCTTTTTTCAAATCAGATAAAATACGCATATCAACACTATCTTTACCAATTTCACATTCTATAACAGGATAAGGGGCATCCTTTAATAAATGGGCATAATCTAAATACACAAACATCTCTATTTGATAGTTTAATGTTAATTGATAAATGTCATTTTTATACATGGCAGCATCGCCATCAACAATCACTCTCATACAATATGTAGTGCCAAAATCAAAACCATAGCGACAATACCACCAATGAGTCCACCAATATGACCTGTTTTAGAAATACGTCTATCCATGAATGTATAAATCAGATTGATAATAATCACAAATGCAAAATCATTTAATACACTCATAAATGGACCACCTAAAATATATCCTAAAGCAATGATAGCTCCAAAAAATCCAAAAACAACACCACTGGCTCCAATCGTTAAAGTCTGATAATAACGTGATGAAATTTGTGATGCACTATAACTTAATAATGAACTTAATATCATGGATATAATAACCAGATACAAGTAAGGAACTGTTCCTAGACAAGCCTCTAGAAAATGTCCTACCTGATATAATGCATATGCATTCATTAAAAAGTGAAAGAATTCTACATGTATAAAGTGACATGTTATAAAACGCCAATATTGATGACGTTCTTGAATATAAGGAGGATAAAATCCTCCTAATTTTAATGCACAACTCCATTTATCATCATGTTGTATAAACTGAATATATATAAATATAACTGCACAAATTAATACATAAATATTAGTTATCATCTTCTACCTCTATAACTGTAATTGTTCTTACGACTTGTGTCGTATTTCCATCTTTATCACTAACCGTATACATAATCTCATAGATTCCTGGTACTTGATTATCAACATGTCCATCGACAATCAGACGTGATGTAATATCTCCTTCAATATCATCTGTCGCATAAACACCATCATATAAATCCACACTCTCTCCAACATGAATTTCAAGGTTTTCAATACCTTTAATTGTTGGTGCAATAGCATTTTTTTCTACAACAACCTTGACTCTTAAAGAACTTGACTGGTTGCCATGCTGATCTTCTACAATGATACGTTCAATCTGTGTTCCTTCAATTTCAAAAGATTTTGTTTCACTCTTTTTACCACTTTTTTCATCATAGAAATAAACCTTTGTAAGTGAATGGTCTTCAACATTTTCAATCAAGTCTTCAGCTTGAAGTGTTTCACCTAACTGAACATGCCATTCTACTTTCTTTAATTGAAACTTAGGTTTAATTGTATCTTCTACCACAATCTCAAAATATTGTGTTTCATTAAAATAAGTAATAGATGCCTGATATGTTCCAACTTCCTTTGAAACATGTGATAAATCTAATTTCACATTTTCTAAGACTGACTGATTCGCATTGACATATTCACTAACATCTGTAGGAATAACTTGTCCATATTGAAATGTAAAAACATTTCTTTTTAATTTAATTGGGGAAATTGTTAATGCTAAATAAATTAATATTGTATCAACAAGAATAAAAAAGGTTAAAATTGAAACAATAATTTTATTCTGCATAGTATACACCCCCTATTAAATATTATATCACTAAAATATGAAATTTTTGTGTCTAATGCTTTTTCTTTTGAAAAAAGAAGGGATTACCCTTCTAATCTTGATAAAACTTTTGTTTTTCCAAGCAAAGCAATTGATTTTGTTAAATCTGGTCCATGCATAATACCAGTCGTTGCAATACGAATTGGCATATATAACATCTTTCCTTTTGCTTTTGCTTCTTTTTGTGTTGCTTTGATACATGCAAAGATATGATCTGCATCAAATTCTTCATCTGACAATTGTTCTAAATGTGATTTAAACACTGCTAATGTATTTGGAATAGATTCATCCTGCATAAACTCTTGAGCTTCTTCACTGATCTGCATGTCATCTTCAAAGAATAATGCAACCTGTTCAACAATTTCTTCACCATAACTGATATGATCACGATGAACATCAATTAACTGTCTGATCCATTCATCACTCTTATCAGATAAATCATAAGCCTTTTGTAAGAATGGTAGACACAAATCAACCAATTCATCTAAAGTTTTTTCTTTTAAATATTGGCTATTCATCCATTTTAATTTATCGTTATCAAAAATAGCCCCTGATTTAGAGATACGATCAACACTAAATGATTGAATCAATTCATCCAATGTAAATAATTCTTTTTCTTCTTTTGGTGACCATCCTAACAATGCAATATAATTCAAAATAGCTTCACTTAAATATCCTTTTGAAATTAAATCCTGATAAGAAGCATCCCCATTACGCTTACTTAATTTATGTGTTTCATCTTTCATCACAGGTGGACAGTGAATATAAACTGGTGGTTCCCATCCAAATGCCTGATATATCAAATTATATTTAGGTGTAGAAGACAAATATTCATTTCCTCTAACAACATGTGTAATATTCATTAAATGATCATCAACAATATTAGCAAAATTATATGTTGGATATCCATCACTCTTTAACAATACACCTTCAGATAATCCTGCATTTTCAACTTCAATATGTCCATAAACTTCATCATCAAAAGAAGTGACTCCTGTACTTGGAATTGTTTGTCTGACAACATATTTTTCACCATTAGCAATTCTTTGTTTTGCTTCTTCTAAAGATAATGATTTACATGGATCGATATATCCTAATTCTTCATGATCAGCATTTTCCTTTTTCGCTTCTTCAATTGTTTCTTCATCACAGAAACAATAATGTGCGCCACCTAATTCTACTAATTTATCAGCATATTCTTTATAAATAGCTAATCTTTGTGATTGAATATAAGGTCCTACATCTCCTGGTTTATCTGGTCCTTCATCATAATGTAAACCTGTCTTATCAAGAACATCATAAATCATATCAACTGCCCCAGCAACTTCTCTTTGCTGGTCAGTATCTTCAATTCTTAAAATGAAATCCCCACCATCATGTTTTGCAATCAAATATTCATACAAAGCTGTTCTTAAATTCCCAATATGCATATAACCTGTTGGACTTGGGGCAAATCTTGTACGTACTTTACTCATTTTCTCTATCCTTCCTTATTTAATAATACAACACTCTGGGCAACAATACCTTCTTTTCTTCCAACAAAGCCCATCTTTTCGCCTCTTGTGGCTTTAATATTAACTTGTGTGATGTCACAATGAAGAACACGAGCAACATTGTCTTTCATCTTGGCTATATGTGGAGCCATCTTAGGTTCTTCACACAAAATTAAGCTATCAATATTTCCAATCTGGTAACCTTCTTTTTTCATCATCTGATACGTATATTCTAATAATAACATGGATGAAATCCCTTTGTATTTAGGGTCTGTATCTGGAAAATGCTTTCCAATATCACCAAGTCCCATGGCACCAATAATACTTTCAATAATCGCATGAAGCAAAACATCCGCATCGCTATGTCCTTTTAAACCTTTTTCGTAAGGAATTTCCACCCCACCTAAGATAAGTGGTCTACCTCCTACTAACTGATGAATATCAATAGATTGTCCAATTCTCATCATACACATCATCCTTTCTGCCCTATTCTAGCACAAATAAGATGAATATACAAAACTATATCTTATGAAACTGTTTTATATTTTCAAAAAATATGGTAAACTAAAGCATATATTGAAACAAGGAAGGTTGGACACATGGATAATAAAGAAGTTATAAGTAAAAATTTTATTGAAAGAATTATAGATAAAGATTTAGAGGAAGGAACATACACAAAAGTTGCTACACGTTTTCCACCTGAACCTAATGGATATTTACATATTGGACATGCGAAGTCTATCTTATTAAATTATGGACTCGCTAAAAAATATAACGGAACTTTTAATCTTCGTTTCGATGATACAAATCCAACAAAAGAAAAGACTGAATTCGTTGACTCTATTGTTAAAGATGTGGAATGGTTAGGTGCTCATTATGATGGTGAAATCAAGTTTGCTTCTGATTATTTTGAAGATATGTATGAAGCTGCAGTGAAGTTAATCAAAAAAGGAAAAGCCTATGTTTGTGATTTAACAGCTGAACAAATCAAAGAATACCGTGGAACATTAACAGAACCAGGAAAAAATTCACCTTATCGTGATCGTAGTATTGAAGAAAACCTTGATTTGTTTGAAAGAATGAAAAATGGTGAATTTGAAGATGGAAGCAAAGTCTTACGTGCTAAAATTGATATGGCTTCACCAAATATCAATATGCGTGATCCGATTATTTATAGAATTGCCAGAATGACACATCATAACACTGGTGATCAATGGTGTATTTATCCAATGTATGATTTTGCTCATCCTATTGAAGATGCGATTGAACATATCACTCATTCTATCTGTACACTTGAATTTGAAGATCACCGTCCTTTATATGATTGGGTTGTCCAAGAACTTGAATATCCTGAACCACCAAAACAGATTGAATTTGCAAAACTTTATTTAACAAATGTCATTACTGGAAAACGTTATATTAAGCGTTTAGTTGATCAGGGTATTGTTGATGGATGGGATGATCCACGATTAGTTACCATTGCTGCTTTAAGAAGAAGAGGATTTACACCTGAATCATTAAAGAATTTCATGGATTTAGTTGGTGTCGCAAAAAGCAATTCATCAGTTGATTATGCAATGCTTGAATATTGTATTCGTGATGATTTAAAACCAAAAGCACCTCGTGTTATGGCTGTTTTAGATCCTATTAAGCTTGTGATTGACAACTACCCAGAAGATCAGGTTGAATACTTAGATGCGCAAGTGAATATGGAAAATCCTGAATTAGGTGTAAAACAAATTCCATTCTGCAAGGAGTTATGGATAGATAGAGATGACTTTATGGAAGAACCACCTAAAAAATATTTCCGTTTATTCCCAGGTAATGAAGTCCGTTTAATGAATGCTTACTTTGTTAAATGTGTAAGTTATGAAAAAGATGAAAATGGAAAAGTGACTGTTGTACATTGTACTTATGATCCAATCACAAAAAATGGAACTGGCTTTACAGGTCGTAAAGTCAAAGGAACAATTCATTGGGTACCAGTACCTTTCGCAAAGAAAGTCACTGCCAGATTATATGAAAATCTTGTGGATGAAGAAAAAGGTGTTTACAATGAAGATGGAAGTGTCAATTTAAATCCAAATTCATTAACAGTTGTTGAAAACTGCTATATTGAACCAGCTATTGAAGAGGCAAAACCTGGAGATTCATTCCAGTTTGTAAGAAATGGATATTTCTGTGTTGACACAAAAGATTCTACTGATGATCATCTTGTCTTTAATAGAATTGTCTCTTTAAAAAGTTCATTTAAATTACCAAAGAAATAAGATGGGGGCTACCCATCTTTTTTATGTACTTTCTGATATATTTTTTGCATTTGTAAATCTGTTAATGCCATACGACTGGCACATTGTTGGAGTTCTTCACAAATATCCTGTGATACCTGATCTTTGTTTTTATATAAAATTTCATGTTCTAAATTGGCCCAAAAATCCATTGCAATTGTTCGCATTTGAATTTCGACTAGAAGCTTCATTTTTCCAGATTTCAAATAAACAGGTACCTCTAATACAAGATACCTGTATCTTTAGGATAATCAATATAATTCATTTTCTTTACTAATATAATATCATCATGCATGATTAATAATTGAGAAATATATTGAATATCATTGATATAATGACAAATAACTCTTAAACCAGCAATATCATTTAACTTTTCTAAAGATTGCCTTTCTAAAGGATATTGCTTTCGTTGCAGTTTGTCTATGATGCTTTCAGGAGATTTAATATGTGATTGAATATTATGAATTGGACTATATCCATTTTCACACTTCAATTCATCATCAATACTTTCTAACTTCATTTTCATGACTTTAATAGTCTGTCGATAAGGCTGCATTATTTTCCAAAAAGTCTTATGATCATTCAATTCATCTTTCAAGTCCATAACATCACCCAATCATCATTGTATGTCAGATTATTAAAAGGATTATCATATAAATATGTAAAAAAATAAAACAGAGAATTAACTCTGCTTTATCATATAATCTGTTAAATTAATACCATGTTTCATAGCATATAGAACATGATTTTTATCATTGATATGAGCCACTTTTGCTTCTAGGATAGTCGCAATATATCTGGCATCATCATCTAAAATCATCGGCCAGAAAAAGTAGAATCTTGTCCCATCTTTAAAGAAAAACTCAAAATCAGGAACATAGACTTCATAGGCAATAGGACTTGCTCCCATGACATTCATATATTTACGATTTGCATAAACATTGACTTTTTCAATATCTTCATAACGATAATAATGCATAATCTTTTCATCTTTACCCACTAACACTGCAAAGAAATATTTTAAATTATCCATCATTCCTTTAAATTCATAATAGCGAATACCATCTCTTAAAAATTCTACAGACTGGTCTAAAGAGTTATCTAACATCATGGATGGGCCTGTTGCACGATCAGCCACTCCAATCGACACAATGGTTAAAGTGATAAACATCAAAGCAAAAAGAGTCCACCATATCCAAGACTGTTCTATAACAAGCCTTAACCAGATCATGACTGTTCCTGTCAAAAATAATGAACCTAATACTTCATAAATAATTTGTCTTTTAGCCCATGCCTTTGTTAGCTTTCTTCCTAACGATACAGTATTGGTTGTTTTTTGAATACCTAACTTCCAATGATGTGAGGTTTCTTCAATATCCTGTAAAGCTGGAATTAATGGTAAATCTTTATCATGATAGTTATCAATCGTTTTTTTAATTTCTTTCATATTTTCTATTTGACGATCCAAATGAATCTGGTTAATTCTTAAACATTCATGAAAATCTAAATGTCCATTAACAATAGCTTTAACATCATCAATAGAAATATTTAATCCTCTTAAAAATTTAATTAATTTTAAGACCTGTAAATCTTCATCACTATAGTTACGATAACCATTATCATCTCTTTGAGGAGTAATAAAACCTTCTTTTTCATAATAACGAATTGTATGTTTACTTAGCCCTAATTCTCTTTCTAAATCACTTGTTTTCATATTATTTCCCTTCTTTCTACTTATATTGAACACTATGGAGTCACTCTACAGTCAAGAGTTTTTTTGATTTGATTGAAGTTTTTTCACTTTTTATAACAATATGATAAAATAGAATTATAAAGAAACATAGAAAGGAGAAAAACTTATGAAAATTTTATTATGTTGTAAAGCAGGTGTGACTTCTAATATGTTTGCATCTGCCTTAAAAGATGAAGCTTCTAAAAAAGATATGGAAGTTATCATTTGGGCAACTGCAGAAACAATGATTGAATATTCTATTGAACAAGCAGATTTGATACTTGTTACACCACAGCTAAAAAGCTCTGTATCTAAATTTGAGGATCTTGCCAAAGCTGGAACTCCTGTTATTTTGATCAGTGATGAAGATTTTGTTCAATTCAATGCAAAGAAAGTTTTAGAAGAAGCACTTGCCAGTCTTTCATAATGATGACACTTGATCAGCTGGAAAAAGAATTCCAGCTTTTCTTCTGGCTATAGTTTGAACTTTACAAACTGTTAAGCTATGTTTCAACATCTCATAACATCTTTGATAATCTTGATTTTGATACATATCTACAAATGCCTGCATTTCAGCATACATAACATGTTGATGTTGATGATCTGTTCGTATGCTTGTTCCATCATGATTAACCCATTCAACAGTCTTGATAAAACTTGATGGTGTATCCACATAAAAATATCCTTTTTCTCCTTGAATGGTATTGAATGAAGGCGATTGACAATCTTTCGCCCCAATACATACACATTGAAAATGTGGATATTGTAAGACAAGAACACCCGATGTATCAATATGATGTTCAATACAAGGATAATAATGGATATCCTGTGGTTCACCAAATAATCCCACAACAAAATGAATATTATAAATATTGATATCCATCAATGCGCCACCTGATTTGGTATAATCAAATACCGGCAAAATATCTCCTTCAAGAAATTTTTGATAGCGTGATGAGTACTGACAGAAATGACATTGTACAATCTTGATATTTCCTATTTCATGAAGATGATCTTTTATATATTGATAATGAGGTAAATATTGATTTGTAATAGCTTCCCATAAAAACAAATGGTTTTCCATGGCGATTTTTTGAAGAAATAATGCTTCCTGATAAGTCGATGTCATTGGTTTTTCTATAATAACATGTTTATGATGTTGCAATGCCCTTTTAGCAAATTCAAAATGCAAATGATTGGGTAATGCGATATAGATAGTATCGACATGCTGATCATTTAATAATTGTTCATAATTTGTAGAATAACGTTCAAAACCATATTGTTCTACAATCTGTTTTAATTTTTCCTCACTTCTTTGAGTTCCTGAAATATGAATGAGCTGAATATCTTTGATTTCATGAATAAAGGAAAGAAATTCACCCACAATCATACCACTTCCTACAATTCCTAGTTTCATTATTTACACCTTTTGTACCGCAATCAACAACATCATAGGTCTACGCATTTCATCTTTCATACCATCCATATCCATCATTTCTAAAGGTGGTTGAGGTTCAACAACATGTTGAATCATGAAGCCATGTTTCATGAGCGTTTCAAGATACGTTGTCAAAGTACGATGATATTTCACTACTTTTTCTTGTAAAAAGACAGCTTCACGTTGTCCTTCATAAAAATAACGATCAACTGGAAAATGTAAAATATTCCCATTTTCATCGTAATACCAATCCTGATTTCCATAAGATGTGAAAACAGGATGCTCGACTGAAAACACAAAATTTCCACCCTTTGTCAACCAATTGGCAATATGTTGAACCAATTGTTCATAATCTTTAACATAATGTAATGCTAATGAACTGAAAACCACATCAAAGCTATCAGGTTCTAATGTTAAATCTTCCATAGCGATTTGACGATATTCTATTTGAGGATGTGCATGCTTTTGTTTGGCCGTTTCTAGCATACGTTTAGAAATATCAACACCTAAAACATATTGCGCATGATGTTCCATCGCATATTGACAATGCCACCCATATCCACAGCCTAAATCTAAAACTCTTTTTCCTTGAAAATCTGGCAGTAGCTTTTCAAATTCATGCCACTCACCAGATCCTTGAAGTCCGTAAATAGAACGATACATTTGACTATATTTTTCAAAAAAGACTTCATCATCATATTTATTCTCTTTCATAAATAACCTTCTTTCCCTTTTATCTTAGCATATCCATGAAAAAAAGCATATGTTTTTCACATACGCTTAATGACTTAGATTCTTACCATATCTTTTTAAAATGATTGAATCTGTTTCTTAACTTCCTCTAAGTCTGAATTGCATAAAATCGGCAAAGCATCTACTAATTGTTCTGGAGGGAGATCCCACCATTTCCACTGTAATAAAAGTTCAATCAATTCATCATCAAATCTTTTTCTAATGAATCGCGCAGGATTACCACCAACAATAGTATAAGGCTTGACATCTTTTGTCACAATACTATGTGCTCCAATAATAGCGCCATCACCAATATGTACACCTGGCATAATGACACAATGTCGCCCAAACCAGACATCATTGGCAATGACTGTATCTCCTTTAAATGGCAACTGGGCTAAATGATCAGGAACTCGTTTTGCCCATTCACCACCCATCACAGCAAATGGATATGTCGACACACTATTGATACGATGATTAGCTGAACCCATAATAAATTGTGTTCCAGAAGCAATCGAACAAAACTTTCCAATAATCAAACGATCGCCAAATTCAGGATAATTAAATAAGATATTATTTTTTTCAAAATGAATTGCATCTTCATCATCATAGTAAGTATATTCACCAATTTCAACATGACTTGCTTTCACAACATTTTTAATAAAACAAGATGTTAAATATTCATTCACAAATAAAGCTTTTGGATTAGGTATTTTCATTCATTATTCACTCCTTATATTCTATTTTTTATAACCACACCCTTTCTTTCTCTATGAACCACTGCTATCGCCTTCTTTAAACGTAATTCTTTCATGATGAAACTCCTTTTTTATGATTTTTATATATATAGGTTATTATAAAACCATTCATTCTTCACTACAAATTCTTTAAATCTTTTAGAAATAAACAAAGATTATCAAAGCGAAATAAACTTTGAAAAATAATTTTCATAATCAAAAGTATAATGATTCTTTTTTATGAAAAAAATATTTCTTTTCAATATCAAGTTATACCATCTCTTCTTTTTTTATCTATAATCATAAGTGATGATAGATATAGTGAGGTGAGCAAGATGGATCAATTTTTATCTGAATGTCAATATGAAATCCTTTATCAGTGGTTAAAACATCATTTACCTAACGGTTTTATAGATTCAAAGAATGAATGGGCCCATTCTTTAACCACGTCATATAAACAATATCATATTGAAGTTTCTTTCTATGATAATGGTGTCATTGAAGAAACAATCAATGATACAAGTAATGGGGATGTTGTATACTATATACATTTCTTATTCTTAAATTTTAATCAGAGCGTTAAAATTTTAAAAGACTTTCTTATATATCTCAAATCTCTGACAATTCAAAAAAAGAACATCCTTATTTGTTGTAGTTGTGGTTTAACATCTTCTTTATTTGCTGAAAAGTTAGAAGAAAATTTTAAAAAGCAACATATGAATGTGCATATTGAAGCATGTGATATTCACACCTTGGCAAATAAATCATCAAATTATGAACTTGTTTTATTAACACCTCAAGTTCATTATTACAAACCACAATTATTACAATTGATCGACAAACCTATTATTACAATTCCGACCACAGATTATGCCTGTCATAATTACAACCACATTATATCTATCATAGATTCCTATTTATTGAAGGAGGACATATAACATCATGAATATATTATTAGTCTGCTCTGCTGGTATGTCTACAAGTTTACTTGTGACAAGAATGTTAGACTATGCCAAAGAAAAACAAATCAATGTTCACATTGAAGCACATCCTGTTGGTGATGTTGAAAGCTATGGGCAAGATGCTGATGTCATTTTATTAGGACCTCAAGTTCGTTTTCAACTTTCTCATATCAAATCACTTTTCCCAGAGAAACCAGTTGAAGTCATTGATATGCGTGATTATGGTATGATGGATGGTCAAAAGGTTTTAAATCATGTTTTAGAAATGATGAAATAAAGGAGTTAAAAACTATGAAAAAGATACTATTAGCCTGCAACGCAGGAATGTCAACAAGTTTGCTTGTTTCTAATATGCAAAAATATGCTAAAGAAATTGGCGTTGAAGTTATGATTGAAGCTATGCCTGTGTTACAGGCAGAAAAGTCATGGCAAGATTGGGATATTATTTTGTTAGGACCTCAAGTCAGACATGTGATTGGTAAATTCAAGGAAACTGTTCAAGATCAAATTCCTGTTCTTGTGATTGATATGCGTGACTATGGATTAATGAATGGAAAAAATGTTTTAAACACTGCTTTAAAAGCATTAGAAGAATAATAAGAAAAAAACTTTCATTGGATGAACGCTAATAAAAAATATCCAAAACAAATTAAATTTAATAGCTGACAAACAGATGTTGCTAAAAATGACCAGCGTGTTATTTCTTGATGAAATATCACGTTGGTTTTCTATGCATTTCAAACAACTTTCATAAGGATGTCATCTAATAGTTATCTCTTATCTTTTTAATCGCTCTATAAAAAATCTTTCAATTCTATTCTTTTGTCTCTCATAGTATGCAACAGTAGAAATGTTTATCGCAATATGATAAACTAAAAATACATACTGAAGGTAGGTGAGATTTGATGAATGAATATTTGAACGAAAATGTATGTCAATTTGATAACGATGCTTCTGCGTCCTCTTTTGGTTGGAACTTTCAAACAAATGCTGGTATATTTCTTTTCTTAAAATATATGCCGGAAGTAACAGATATAAAGATTGAATCCAAATCTCAAGACATAGAAATGACTTTAGGTCATGATAGAAAAGTTTTTGCTCAAGCAAAATCCTCTCAGGATTACACTGCCATCAAAGATCAAAAGGAAAAATTTAAAGATGCAATAATTTCATTAGCGAGAAATCCCTATGAAGGCAATCAACTAATTTATATCTCTAATATACCTGATACATTTAAATCTGTGCCAAATTTTTTTGATAATAGCATCATTGCATATAATGATTGTTTAGTAGGTTTAAAAAAGGAAATTGATGAAACTATTCTTTCTATTTCGAAGAGTATTTCTCAAAAAATAAAAAACGAAACAAAACCCAAAAAAATTGCAAAACTAAAGCAGATTAAAAGCAAAGTTAAAAACTTCCATAAAGAAAACTTATATATTTCAACAATCTATCCATATTATGGTAATGACCAAAATAGATACATCAAAATTAGCGATACAGTTTTGAGCTTTTTGACAGATACAATTGGTTTACCACGAGAGGATGCCATTGCCATAAAACAACACTTGTTAGAGCACTGGCAACTCTATTTTGAACACAATTCAACCATTAAAGATAACAATAACTGCAAAAGAATCTCCAAAGAAGATTTTACCTGGCCTATTGTAGCATTTTTAGTTGATGGAAATTTTCCTGATATTGACAGTTGTTTGACATTTCTTCCGGATTCAGCTATAAAAAACGAGGTTGCACGAATTATGAATGATCCTAAAAGTTTTTACCATGAACGTTATGAATTTTCAAATAGAGTATTGCAACGCTACGCTCTTTTTAAAAAAGAGATACTAGGAGAAACAGTCAAGCAGCCAGAACTTGTATTTATCAAAAAATATGGGCATGAATTTATTAATGAATTTACGATGTTGGGAAACGGAGATACTGAACTTATAGAATATCTAACCAAAGTGTTTTTATATAAAATACTTGCAAACAACCGACATGTTAAGAAAGTATGCACGGCAGTAGGAGTGAAAATATGATTATTGAGAAACTTATATTACGAGAAGGAATGATAGAAAATTTAGATACTTTTTCGAAAAAAAGAAATCTAATTTATTCAAAATCTAACACAAAAGGGAAATCTACATACGTTAGACTTCTCTTCTATGCATTGGGGTATCCAATTCCTAATATGCGTGGAATCAAATACGAAGAAATCATTACGGAAATAACTTTTTCCGAAAAAAATCAAAGATATACTGCAATTAGAGATAACAATTTAATTACGCTTTTCTTTAATGATAATTGTATTGAGTTTACTCTTCCAAGCCAGCACTTAAATTTCTTATCCCTTATTTTTAAATATGATAATATTAAAGTTTTGAAGAATTTGCTAGGATTCATGTATATTGATCAGGACAAAGGCTGGACACTATTAAATAGAGGTACAGTCATTGGAAAAATAAAATTTAGCATAGAAGAATTACTTGCTGGTCTAAATGGGATTGATATAGATGAATTAATCGAGAAAAAAAGTTCACTTGAATTAAACAAAAAAAAGTATTTAGCAATGTTAAATATACAAGAATTAAGTGAACAAGTTTATGAACAGAATGGTGAAATCTTTATTTCTAACATAGAAAAAGAACTCAACGAAAAAATAGCGTATTGTAATATAAAACTTGAAAACGAAAATAGTGCTTTAAAAGAAATCAACTCTGTCCTACTGAAAGAAAAACAGTTTTTTGATTACATTGATTCAATGAATTTATCCGTAAAACAAGGAGACATTATAATTCCGGTAAACCGAAGCACACTATTAAATTCAACAGCAAATTATGAGTATTTGCGAGCACATCGAAGCATAATAGTGACAAATATTGAAAAAATTAAACGTGAACGTTCATCTTATCAAGCGCAGCTTAATGAATACTACGCTAAAAATTCACAGATAAGCTTACTTTCTGACGATGATAAAGATACCCTCATTAATAAACAACTTGCTAATTTTAATATTGACCAGAAGGTTGTTAAACAACTATTAGAAGAAACCAAGAAAGATTTAAAGTATGTCACAGCAGAAATAAAAAGAATTATTAAAAATCAAAACACTTACATCTCTAAGATTTACAAATATGTTTTAGAATATGCAACAGAGCTTCATGTTGATGATAAAATGATATCTAAAGAAGACTTTATTTTTACATCAGACTTAAAGTCTCTTTCTGGTGCAGTTTTACAAAAGATGGTATTTGCTTTCAAAATTGCCTTTTTAAAAGTTATAGAGGAAAGTATGAATACAAAATTGTTTATTGTATTAGATTCACCCAAGGGAAAAGAATTAGATGATGACAATATGAAATTAATTGAAAATTTGATTAGCACCGAACTATGTGACAATCAAATCTTTTTTGCAAGCATTTATAATCTTGATCATGAAAAATTAATAGAAATCAAGAATCGTGCAATCGAAGGACGAAATAACTGACAAACAATAAGAGTATAATTTTTCTTTAAATGTTCTACACATTTCCAACGGCATTTGTAAGCGTAAAATACTACGATACTTTTCGTCCTCTAAATACATAGATACGCATAACATAATAGCAAAGGATGCAAACGAATTTCAGCAATTTAAAATCTGGCGTTGTGGATTCTAAAAAGTTTTAAAGTTCATACGTTGTGGTTTTGAAAAAAACTTTAAAGTTATTACGTTGTATTGACGAAACGACCTAGAGATTAGGTCGTTTTTTTAACGTTTAATACCTTCTATTTTATTTTTCCTTTTTTGGAGTTCCTGTTTTTCTTATTTTATGTACATCCAATATCTTTTCGCTGTATGTTTCATATTTGTTTAAAACATAAAGCACTCGATTCCTAAATCTATTGAAATTTGTATATCTATTCGCTAATCTTAATATAATCTTTGCTATCTTGTTTCCTAAAATTCCATGTCTGTTTCTGTCTGTTCTGGTATCATTAATATCAAGTGAATTTTAAACAGCAGATTATTTTTATGTTTTAGAAGATAATATTCATATGATTTCTTATTTTCGATATATTTTTTCATGGCCCTAACTAATTCTATTTAGGTCTTTTAAACAAAACCAGTCCAATTATGACAGCTAAGCTAACATTGTACGAAAATATACGAATATCCGAGAACTGATACTCGCCATCATCAATGTGTTTATAAAGAAAATCTCATCTATGTACCAGCTAACTCTAAATGACACCACAGGTAAAAAAATTGAATTGATTTGAAACTTTATCGAAAAAAATCAACCTATCGAATGACAATCAGATTGTGGAACAACGAAAAAAGGCAGAACAGCAATCAAATTACTTCCTTATGTTCCGCATCATTTGTGAAAGTTTCTTTTTAATCTGTATAATGTTTCAAACGACTTTCCAGATTTTTTTCATAATCCCTATTAAAATAACTGGCATAAATACAATCCAATAAATATTGTAAAGATATACGTGATGAAAAAGATGCTATTTTTTCTTCAGAATCTTCGTATGGTGAAAAATACAAATGATAATCAACATCCTTAGCAAAAGGTATTTCAATAGTAGATGAAATCAAAATCATTGTCACACCTTTTTCTTTTAAAATCTGAACTATCTCATTCATATGAGGTGTCCTTCCTGCATAACTGATCAGCATCACAACATCACCTTTTTGACAAGAATGTGCATACCAATGCTGATAATATCTTTCCTTCGCAACATCAATACGTAAACCTAATTCCAACATATTCTGTTGAAAACATTCTGTCATAAAGTAATTACCAATAGATGAAAAAATAATAATATGGTTCGCATTGTATAATGCCTGTATGACTTTTAAAAAAACCTTAAGATCAATAAGTTCAATTGTAGAACGAATTGTCTGGTCATATAAAGAAGACATCTTTTCCATAATCTGATGATGAGTATCATGTTTTTGAAAAGGATAATTATAGTCAACTTCTTTGTCTTTATGAGAATAATTGTCTAGTTGTAAAGATACTTGTACTTTTAACTGATTGAATCCTGATAAACCTAATTTTTCAACAACTCTATAAATTGTCGAAACAGAAACATAACTCTTTTTTGCAATATCTTGTACATCACACTGCACAATATCACGGGGATGATTTAAAATATATTCAGCAAAAATCTTTTCTCCTTCTGTGAAATGATGTTCATTTTTTATTTTAGCAAAAATATTCATAAATGACCTTCTTTCAATCATGTTTTGTCATTGTTTCATAATAATACAATTTCTTATCAATATTGTTTTGATAATCCAATCTAAAATAACAAGTATAAAGACAATCAAGTAAATACAATAATGATAAACGTGTTGCAAAAGATGAAATCTTATTATAGTGATCTTCATATGAACTCATATATAAAATATGCTGAGCATACTTTTCTAAAGGATTTTCTAAAGTAGATGTAATCAAAATCATCGGTGTCTTGTTTTTCTTCAACATATGTGCAATATGTTCACTGGAAGTTCCTCTTCCACCAAATGAAATGACAATCGCCACATGATTTTTATCACTACTGACAGCTGATAAATTCTGCTGATAATCTTCAATAGGAACATTGACCAAAACCCCAATCTCCTGCATCTGAAATTTAAAATTCTCTGCAAAGAAGATATTTCCAGCTGAAGTATAAATATCAATCATTTGAGCTTTTTTTAATAGACTTGCTGATAAACGAAGCTGTTCTAAGTCTAAAAGATTTAAAGTTGATGTCACTGTTTGTTTATAAACATCTTTAAGTTTATGTGCAATCTGATATTGTGTTTCATTTTGCTTAATTGGATAATTATAATCAAAATCTTCAGATTCTTTTAAATAATCTTCAATAGATGCAGAAACCTGTAATTTTAAATCAGATAATCCTGTGATTCCTAATTTATGACAGAGTCGATAAATAGTTGATATAGATACATAACATTTTCAGCTATTTGTGTAGCATTATATTTCATAAAATCATCTGTATGTTGTTTCATATATGCAACTAATACTTTTTCATTATCTGTTAAATCAATAATTTGGTCTAATTTATTAAAAATGTTCATAAGAATCACCTCATGAACATTATAATTGATATTTTTCAATTTCACAATTTTATTTCAGGCATGTATTTATATAATGATTCAGCAATTCCATCTTCATCATTAGATAATGTAATATCATCAGCAATATCTTTTAAATCCTGAACAGCATTAGCCATAGCAATTCCTGTTCCAGCATATTTCACCATAGATGCATCATTATGTCCATCACCAAAAGCAATCATTTCATCTTGTGTATAACCCATTGGTTTTAAAACTGAATCAAGTGCTTTGGCTTTATCAATTCCTTTTGCTGTAAATTCAAAATAGAAATCACCAGTAAACATACAGCTTAAAGTATCTTTAAAAGGTGCTTCCATTTCTTTATAATGTGCCTGCAAATATTCTGGATCAGATGTTGTTAAAATCTTGTTAAGTGGGAAATCAACAAATTCAGCTAAATCATCAACTTCACATAATTTATATTTTCCACCACGTGATTCATATTCCATAACATTAAATGGTTTTCCATTCCATTGAATCATATTATCATAGACATTTGTCACATACATGTATTCCCCTTTATCAATCATAGGGCGTACACGATCAAATTTTTTCATATGTTCCAAAACAGCTTTAGCTTCTTCTACACTTAAAGCCTGATTAAATAAGACTTCATCTGTTTCACAATCCACAACTTTAGACCCATTATAACAAACCAATAATCCATGATGTTGATCCATCTTTAATTCTCTTGCAAAATCTCTTAATCCTGATGTAGGTCTTCCTGAAGCTAAAATCAAAATAGCCCCTGCTTCTTCTGCTTTAATTAAAGCTTCTTTTGTTTTAGGTGTAATCACTTTTTGACTATTAGAAAGTGTCCCATCCACATCCATAATAATAACTTTTATTGACATAAATTCTTCCTCCTTCATTACTGGTTCATTTTATCATTTTTCTCATATCCCACTCAATAAAGCGAACAAAAGATGAAAAAAACATGTCACAAAATAATCAAATTATTTTGATTGATGCGAAAAGTCTATCAAAGAATTGACCTTCAATGTTCTCATGACTTTTTTTGATAAGTCCATATTCTATCAACTTCATTATGAAACCTCATGACATATAACCAATGAAATAAAAACATATTCAAAAATATATTCACAAAAGCAACTAACCAGGAACTTTCATAGACATAGAAAACAAGAAAATAGATAAACCCTGATAAAGCCATGATAATAGGTATAAAAATCATATTATATATTATAAGATTAATAGCTATTGTTTCCTGCATATATTGAAAATGTGTCTTGATATGTTTTATCAGCAATAAAAGTATCACAATCACAAAAAATATATCAACAGGATCAAAGAAGATTGTTTTTCCAAATTCTAAGAGGATATACAAGAGATCTTCAGTAACTTGACCATACCACCCTTGATTATAAGCAAAGATAATCATCAAAATACTAACAATATTAAAAACAAAGTTCACGACATGATAATTCATATTATTCATAATTGCATATTTATTTTTCAAAAATCTGGATTTTTGTTGAGTGACTTGTCTTTCACCATTTAGAATTTCATCCACATTCACTTGAAAATATTTTGCCATATCAATAATGACATCATAATCAGGCATATTCTTGCCTGTTTCCCAGCGTGATACAGTTCTATGATTGACACCTAATATTTGAGCTAATTCTTCTTGAGTTAAAGAATGACTTTGACGCAATTCTTTAATAAAGCTTCCAATCTTTTTTTGATTCATACGCTGCATCCTCCTTTGTTATATATCGTATCATTTTCACATAAAAAAGGACACGACACAAAGTGAGAATAAAGAAAAAAGTCCTTAAAAAGGACTATAAATACTCAAAAACATCTAACAAAGAATCAATACATGTAATATCTGGATCTTCAATATCTTTATGTCCAATCAGGAAAGCACGCATTCCAACACTTTTCGCTGATTGCATATCTTTGTTGTAACTATCTCCTATATAAACCGCTTCGCTTGCTTTTAATTTTGTTATTTCTAGTGCTTTTTCAAACATTTCTTTAGCAGGTTTATAGTAATGTGTTGTTTCACTGGAAATAATACCTTTTGGTTTTAATTCCAAATTTTTCATATTTTCTTCTACATACTGTAAATCATTATTCGTAATAATATATATAGGTAAAGGACATTGTTCAAAAAAATCATAAGAATCATCATATGCTGGTGTATGAATCCAATGTTGAACAAGTAAATCACAATAATGCTGACTATCTCCCTGTAAACCTATTTGATCTTTAATGCTTTCAAATGCTTCAAAAGCTATTTCATACTCATTTTTATAATCTTTTCCATTATAATGCATAACTAATTCATCATGTTTCTGATACCACATTTCTCCTAGTTTTTGTGGATCTTTTTCATTTGAATTTTCTACACATTCATCTAATAATTTTGTTAACCATTCACTTGTGTCATATACCAATGTTCCCATATGATCAATGAATATCGCCTTTAACATGATTAACCTCCTATCAATTCACTTTGCTTATACAAAGTACAAACTTTTTGAATTTTTTGACGTGTTGCTTCAACTTGCTGTAAATCACAAACCCTTGCATGTGTTGGACAAATTGAAACACAACGCATACATGAAATGCATTTTGTTTCATCAGTGACTTGTAAATGATGACAATCAATGGCTTCTACAGGACAAAGTTTAGCACATAATCCACATTTTGTACACTGAGAAGTTGCTTTTGGTTTGAGTCCTCCATGAAATTCCTTATAAGGTCTATGTCCTGGAACTTCAATAGGGTGAAGATTGTTTTTTAAAGTTTCTACTAACTTTTGAATATGTTGATAATCTTCCTGATTAGGTCTTCCTTTCGCATAATCATGGACAATAGAATGTTCACAAACAACAGCCATTGCACCTTCACAAATAAATCCTAATTCATCTAAAGTATCTTTTAATTCTATAAATGTATCATCATAATGTCTATTTCCATAAGTCACAACGAGAATTACAGGTGTCTGATTTCCTTTCAATAATTTTAATCGCTCTATAGCAATAGATGGAACTCTTCCACCATATGATGGGACACCTACAATACATAAATCTTCATGTGAAAATTCATGTGCTGAAAAATTCGTTCTTGATAAATCATATTCCTGTATAGGTTTATCCCATTGTTTTCCTATAAATCGTACAACTTCCTGAGTACTTCCTGTACCACTAAAATAAATAAGATGAATAGACATATACATTCCTCCTATGCATATCACTATTCTAACATATTTTCCAAGACTTTCCATTAACAAATATTCAATATTCAAAAAATCACTATTTATGAGCTATAACAGTTTGTTGAATATGAAACTTAAAAATATATGCTTTAAGCAATTTTTATGGTATCATATGTCTGAATGAAAAAAATATTTTCAAATTGATCTAAAAAAGAAGAAAAATGAACTTTTTTTGCGTATATGAATAATAGGAGGTATGATTCATGTCTCAAAAAAAGTACAAGCTTCAAAAGATTTTTGATATTCGTATCAGAACATTATTTAAAAATCATCATATCGTGGTCGATTTTATCAATGGTATTCTTTTTTATGGAAATGCAATCATTCACTTTGACGATATCTCTTTGGCTGATTCCAATCTTGATTCCCATCTCCCCATTCAAAACATCACAAGAGAACGTGAACGTGATAATATCTATCTTGTAAAAATAGATGACCATGAGTGCCTGATTGGTATAGAGCATCAATCTCAAATTGATTGAAGCATGTTTCAAAGGACAAGGGAATATGATGAAATGAATTATCTTCAACAATTCTTCCTATACCAATCCTATCATCAGATGATTATGGGTGTCATGACATTGGTTGTCTATTACGGACAAAAGAAATAGAGTGCTCCTAGAGCATACGAGGACATGATGAAGCCCATACCTCCTGTTTTCAAAAACTATATAAATGTCGCATCCTATCCACTCATTGAAATGAGATACCTGGACCCAGAGAGATTTCACACTCAAGAACTTAAAGAGCTTATTACTGAATTGAAATATTTGTACAATCATCAATATGATGAAACTCATGATATAACAGTTAATCATGAAATCGCAATCTCACTCGCAGCACTTACAAAAAACACACAAATTTATGAAAAGGTAAAGGAGAAAAAGATTGATATGTGTCAAGCTATCAGAGATTATGGAAAAGAAAATCTAAGAATAGGAAAAAAAGAAGGTATCATCCAAACTTTAATTAAACAACTGCAATCAAAATTAGGATTTCTTTCAAAAGATACCCTTGCAAAAATCGAATCATGCAATCAAGAACAACTTGATTCACTTACAATACATATTTTCGATATTCACAGTGAAAAAGATATTCTTCATTATTTATCTTTTGATTAATGTATATTTGATAGATGGATTATCTAAAAACAAAGTTCATACTTTATATGTAAAAAGAACATTCTATTTTTGAATGTTCTTTTCATCGTATTTTTTATGATAAGCCGCTGTAATCAAACCTTGAAATAATGGTTCACTACGATTAGGTCGTGATGAAAATTCTGGATGGAATTGACACGCTACAAAATAAGGATGATCTTTCAGTTCAATAATTTCCACAAGATTTCTTTCTGGATTCTTACCTGAAAAAACAAGTCCATGTTGTTCTAAGATATCTTTATATTTATTATTAAATTCATAACGATGTCTATGTCTTTGTTGAATCAAGTCTTTGCCATATAGTTCATGAACACGACTTTCTTTTAATAACTCACAATCATAATTTCCTAGTCTTTGTGTACCACCCATATCGTTCAATGTCTGATCACTCATTAAGTGAATTAATGGTGTTGCACACATCTCATCAAATTCAATAGAATTGACATCTTGAAGTCCACAGACATGTCTTGCAAACTCAATAGAAGCCAATTGCATTCCTAAACAAATACCTAAAAATGGAATCTTTTCTTCTCTTGCAAAGCGAATAGCCTTAATCATTCCTTCAATACCACGTTGTCCAAAGCCACCAGGAACCAAGATACCATCTGCTCCCTTTAACATGTCTCCTACATTTTCATCATTAATGTCTTCAGCATTAATCCAATCAATATGTACGGTACTATTTTCATAATAACCTGCATGGCGTAAAGCTTCATTGACTGATAAATAAGCATCTGGTAATTGTACATATTTTCCAACCATCTTGATTGTTAATTCTTTATTAAGACCTTTAACACGTTGAATAAGCTGTTGCCATTCAGTCATATCAGCTTTTGGAGCTTCTATTCTTAAATGATCCAATACCAAATCATCCATATGTTGATCCAATAACATCATTGGCAGTTCATATAAAACATCAACATCATAATTAGAAATAACAGCTTCTACTGGGACATTACAGAATAAAGAAATTTTTTCTTTTAATTCCTGATCAATATGTTTTTCACTACGACAAACAATAATATCTGGTTGTATTCCATAGCCTCTTAATTCTTTAACACTATGTTGTGTTGGTTTTGTTTTCACTTCATGACTAGCACCAATATATGGAAGCAATGTTGTATGTATATAAAGAGTATTTTTATATCCGATATCTAAACGGACTTGTCTAATGGCTTCAATAAAAGGTAAACTTTCAATATCTCCAACTGTCCCGCCAATTTCAGTAATCACAATATCAGCCTGACTACTTTTAGCCGCTGCATAGATTTTAGCCTTAATCTCATTGGTAATATGGGGTACAACCTGTACAGTTGCTCCTAAATAATCTCCACGACGTTCTTTAGAAATGACATCGCTATAAATTCTTCCTGTTGTAATAGATGAACTACGATTCAATTCTTCATCAATAAAACGTTCATAATGTCCTAAATCCAAGTCTGTTTCGGCACCATCTGTCGTCACAAAAACTTCACCGTGTTGAAATGGCGACATTGTTCCCGGATCCACATTAATATAAGGATCAAGCTTTTGCATAAAGACTTTTAATCCTCTTTGTTTAAGCAATCTCCCTAAAGATGCAGCTGTCAATCCTTTTCCTAATCCCGAAACAACTCCACCTGTCACAAATATAAATTTAGCCATTTTCACTATCTCCTTTCTCAAATAAAAATGCACTCCAGCGGAAAGCCTGAGTGCCCTTTCTTATTCTAGCAAAAATTATTTATCAAAGCAATTATTTTTTCTTATTATTGTAATAATCTTTCAAAATCATCATCAGTCAATCGATATACTGTCCACTCATCCATTGGCTTTGCTCCTAAAGATAGATAGAAATCAATACTTGATTGATTCCAATCCAGACACCACCATTCCATTCTTCCACAGCCTCTTTCTTTAGCAATCCTTACAAGTTCCTTAATCGTTGCTTTTCCATATCCATGACCTCTATATTCTGGTTTAATATACAAATCTTCCAAATATAAACCCGCTCTGCCTAAGAAAGTTGAAAAATTATGAAAAAACAAAGCAAACCCAATTCTATGATGATCCTTCACAACAAAAATCACTTCAGCTTTCTTATAATCAAATAACCATTGTTCTAATAATGCTTCATTTGCAATCACTTCATGTTCTAACTTCTCATAACGTGCCAACTCTTTAATAAACTGCAAAATAACAGGTACATCTTTTCTTTTGGCATTTTCAAATTCAATATCCATCATATACTCCTTTTTTAAATAATCCCATATTCTTCTAATGTATCAGCTAAACTTTCTAAAACCCAAATTATTCATGAAAGCAAATTTGTGATGAAAAATTTATAAATCATGTCTATTTTCTAGCTTAAAAAATGTTATCCACCGTAAAATTGTG
>ERZ1643251.1092-NODE-1092-length-32573-cov-26.872225_pt1 | contig 32573 bp, 30 predicted proteins | sample MGYA00579261_ERZ1643251 | MGnify/ENA primary metagenome ERZ1643251 (study PRJEB29033, sample SAMEA4952267) | chicken gut metagenome | biome: Broiler Chicken; feature: Gastrointestinal Tract; material: Caecum | place: Ireland | collected 2018 | study: Broiler... | reverse complement strand
TGGATAAATTGGCGTATTTTCAAGGGTTTCCGGGGCTTTAATAACACCCGACAACACCTCTCGGAAGGTGGTGAAATCTCAAGGGGCTAATCTGATTTTTTCCGTCAAAACATCCATTTGCTCACAAATATCAATCAGTTCTTTTTCTTTTGCACAATTCGGACCTATGGTCACTTTCTTAAGAACCAGTCCAGCATAGTCGAATGAATACTCAAACCCTTTGTATCCGAGTATTTTTTTCTTACCTGGAGCAATTCTACCTCCCATAGGTCCTTGTTCATCATCATAAATATCACCACACAAAAATCGCAATTCATGTTCTTTTTGATATTCAAAATCTTTAGTGACCCATGGCAAAATAGCTAATTTCCCTATTGTTTTAAAATCAGGACCCTTATTTTTAAAAGACTTGATAATCTCGTTTGTATAATCCAGCTTATCTTTATCTAAATAAATCACAGGAAAAAACTTATCGCTATCTTCTAAGTCAAATTCCATGCAAAAACCATTTCCGTTATTCGCATATTCTTGCCACATAAAATTAGAAGGATCATATGTAAAACAAGAAATATCATTCATTTCATTTACCGTAGAAAAGAAGAAATCCAGCCGATTCTGAGATATTCCTGTACTGCATTGGACTTTGTATTTGTTGTATGGACGCAAAACTTCTCTTTTATCCTCAAAATAATCATAACAGCTTGCCCAAAACTGACGATTTTGAAGCATTATCAGTTTTTTTGAATTCAAATTTTCATCTGATGTAAACGCTACAAATTTATAAATTTCCCCATTCTTCATCATAGATCGAATAAAACGATCTTTAAATAGATTGCTATCATTGGTTGCTGAAAAGGGTTCTATGGAAAAGAAATTATCATAAAATTCTACTTTCAAGTCTCTATCCCTCATTACCTATTATTGTTGACATAAAGATAAAATGTTCACTATGTAATTTGTAAAAGCCGCATAATAATTACTCAGGTACACTTTCCCGGCCGGAATACCAAATTCCGTGATATCTGTCAACCATTTTACATTTGGTGCTTCCGCATGAAAATCTCTATTAATAATATTATCGACCGCTGGAGAAACTTCACCGACATAGGATGAGTACTTCTTGCGCCTGAAATGAGGAACCACCAGGTTGTCTTCTTTCATGCTTCTAGGTACAACCTTTTCAGATATCACATAACCTTCCCTGTTGAGGATGGCACGGATTCGCCTATAGCCGTAGCATTTCCCATCATCGTAAAAAATCTCGTGGATTCGAGCTTGAAATTCAGCATAAGGATCTTTTCTAAGCAGGCATTTCTTTTGATAGCAATAGCTGCTCTTAGCCATATGCAGTTGTTTCAGTAGTTCATTGAGCCGATATTTGTTTCTCAGTGCATCAATCAGTACGGCTTATTCTCTGCTTGTTAAACTTATCAGACTGATGCCCTGGCCTTTTTTATGATTTCATCTGTTTGGGCTCGAAGATCCTCTATGTATCTGACATCCGGGCAGATATTTTCAGATACCTTGGCGGTGTACGGTTTCCGTCTTGGCTTGCTACATGAACACTCCTCACCAAGCAGCTGTTTTCTCCATTCGTAGAGTGTTACGCAACTTACACCATGCCGATCGGCAATTCTCTTTGCAGGCACTGCCCTGGAACATAGATCGATAACAGCTTGCTCTTTTTCTTCCGGAGTATATTCTATCATTGCTCCACCAGAGAGACAACATTTTTGACGCTCAGGGAAGGCTTCATTGTGCCACTTCTTAAATGTAGTTTTTCCAGGGTAACCGAGTATGTTAATGGTCAGTGTGATACTTCGGCCATGCTCCAAGTAAAACTTCAGTGCAGCTTGTTTTTGCTCTTCTGAAAACTTTGGATTTCTTCTATATCCGTTTTTTCCATGTAAATCTCCAGTGGATTCCTATTCTTTAAACCACTGTACAAGTGCATGACAATCTACTCGCGGATAACTGCAGCAGCTTTATGATAGTATTTGATGTAAAGTTTGACTGCGGTCATTCGTTGCTCATATGTGTACATGCAAATCCTCCTGTAGCCTTGCTTGGTCCAGAATTTTGTCCACACCTACAAATGGCTGCTTCTTCCGGGCACTAACAGCGGCAGGACTGGAGCCTGATTCACGCCCAAATGGCCATCTATTTTTCAAGCGTATGCCTAAGTAATACTACTGGTGCCGGATGTCAAGGACAAGATAAACAGCTCCGCCGCCCTTGACATCCACCCCCACCAGCGCAATGTTGTTGAAAAGGCGATAGCCGGATTACCCGGCTACCACCCTGAATAAATTTTCCCCTATTCCCACCTTACATGGAGTTTGCACAGAATTTGGGATTGATCTATATGACCTTAAACTTTATACCGGATGTTCCCCATATGCCATGGAATATACAAGAACTTTTTCCCTATCTTCATCTGAAAGCTTCTTTTATGCACATCTTGTGCCATCTCCCATTCCAATTGTAGTCCCTGCACATCTATTCCAATGCCAAACATAAGCTTCCTTATGCGAATCTTTTGTACACTATTGACTAGGCTCAATTAACGACCTATTTTACCCGTTTATTCTTTAACCATATCCTTATTGCGAAAATATAGGCTTCAACAGATTCATATTACTTTATATTACTTTTATATTTTTTCATCGCATCATTTTCTAGCCTTGAAGAATAACTCTTAAGCGCAAAAATTGTTTGACTACGCATATTTTCTTTATTATGCTCAATGAACTCTTCAATATGTTTGCAACTATTTCCTATCAAGAACATGCTATCCACCTCAAGTTGCTTATCTTTTGCTTTACGCTTTTGAAGACTAGCATAATTAACATCCTGTTTTAATGTCACCGAAGCCACCACACCATCCTGATAAAAATTTGTCTCAAAGAAGGCATCATAAAAGCGAATGTTTTCCCTCGAATACATTTCTTTCGTAATTCCTAGCTCCTCCATTATCCCCCTTTCAAGGCAGAGTAGCAAATCAGGACTGTGTGAATACGGATCATCGTCCGCTTTTGTAAATGTCTCTGTAGCCGAGACATATATCCACTTTTTCCCCTCTGAGTAAGAGGCATTTGTGGATCGGTATGTCATAACAATTTGGTCAGTGCTGCTAAGTATCACAATAATACTCAGTCCAAAGGATGTTCTCATCCAGCTCTGCGGACCATTTAATTCCTGCAGCGAAATGTTTTCTGGTTCAACTTTGAGCCCTCGGACCGTCTCAGACAAAACTCTGTGGGTAAAGTGATCCGTTTGATATACTTTTAGCATAAGAATAGGATCCTCACTTGTATCTGAAGTACGGGAAAATCCATCCAAATAGCTTACACCGTATTTGACCTCATTAAAATAAAGCCCATCTTCTCTTTGTATAAACTTTTCTGCAACGTTTCTACGCGCAATCTCCATGACTCTTTTCACTTCTTCTTTTGATCGCCCAGGAAAGGAAACTCTATCAATCCCCTGATCTTCTTTGCAAAAATTTCCCACACATTCTGGTAGTTGTGTACGTAAATCTTCTGGCACCGCAAGAAAAATATTTTCTTCCGGATTATATGTTATCGATATATTGTTAGGCGAAAAAAAAGGCACCCCAGAAGCTATCAACATAATATCTTTGTATTTAGTCTCTGTATGAGACCTCACTTGCCTTTTCAAGCGCCATTTTCGCACTATTCTAAGAAAAATGTTTAAAACTCCATCTGCCAATTTTTCTGCAAAGTAACCTAAAAGAAAAGAACCTAGAGCGATCACAAAGTTCATACTAACACCTCTGCTTTACATTTATATAATCAATTATAATATAATTTCACATCATTCAAAAGCCTTTCACCAGAGAAATTTATCATTTTTCCGCTCTTTAAATCTACCTTGAACATACGCACACACAGAGCATTGCCTAAAAATTTGGCTCATAAGTACGCCTAGTTCAAAACATCTGCAAGCTATCCCAGGAGCAATTTTCCGCCCAGTTCCAGATACAGAGCCATGATATCACCTATAGTACTCTGGCTAAGCTGGAGGCAGATCAGCGGCTATATAACTCCGATGAGCCGAAACAGCCTCAGGGGCTGCTAGGAGTGTCCTACGAGAATCTTTTATTCAATTTCGTTATTTCGGTTGCTGTTACCGAGTCTTACATATATAATGGAATTGAACAAACTAATTTGGGGGACTTGATATGAGCACCCGAGGAAAAAGCATTAACCTATTCTTAATGGACGGTCGAGCCGATGGAAGGATAAAATGTACATTGGCAAACTGGACTGGCATTGCATATAAAATTCCCCGCACGGAACTTGATCGATGCAAAGATCGAGACGACTTAAAGCAAAGCGGCGTGTATTTTCTCTTTGGCATATCTGATGATACCAATGAAAACGTTGTCTATATCGGCCAAGCAGGGGAGCGCAAAAACGGAGAGGGAATCTTATATCGTCTCCAGGAGCACAAGCGAAATCCCGACAAAGACTACTGGACAGAAGCCGTTGTATTCACAACTTCCAACAACTCCTTTGGCCCCACTGAAATCAGCTATCTTGAGCATCGTTTTTGCTCCCTTGCTACCGAAGCCAAGCGTTATGTGGTGAAGAATGCAAACGAACCGACTCCCGGGCACATTACTGAGGAAAAGGAATGTGAACTGGAAGAGTTTATCGAGTACGCCCAGATCATCATGGGAACTTTGGGACACAAGGTTTTCCTTCCCTTGCAGGGCACCAGCACCCCAACTGATCCCTGCAATCCTGCTGCACCCCAAGAACTTCTGTATCTCAATCGTTTGAAAATTACAGCAACTGGCCTGCGCACCAGTGACGGATTTGTAGTGTTGAAAGGTAGCCAAGTGGTTGCCACCCCTTCTGATAGTTGTCCCGTGACACCGAAAAATCTGCGCAAAAAATATGCAGACAAAATCTCCCCAGAGGGAGTTTTGACGGAAGACATTGGCTTCAGCAGCCCAACTGCGGCGGCTGGCTTCGTTCTGTTTCGCAGCATCAACGGTATGACTGCATGGAAGAATGCCCAAGGTGCAACCCTGAAAGAGCTGGAAAACGAAACCTAACGTTCCTAAAACGCCGAGCAGGTGGTTACAAGGAACCATCTGCTCGGCGTCTCATGTTTCATCTACCCTCGTCACGCTCTTTGGGCTTGCTCTTGCGCATGGGCGAGCGACACCGACTCTGCCGAACCCGTTCCCGCTCTTTTCGCGCTGTCAACAGTACCTCACGGATGGTATCCCTGATCAGCTTTTTCAGCCGTTCCGGTGCATATTTCATGGCCTCCAAGAACTCTCGGGTTTGTTCATAAAGACTGTAATACGCCTCTCGCCAGCGGGACACCTCCCGTTGTGCCTGGTGCAGTTGCTCCCGCAAGTGCACTACCTCCGCCTGGGCTGAAACACCGCTCTTGGCCATGGTTTTCAGCTCTTCTGCCTCTTTGGCTGTCAAGGACACCTTTCCAAATAGGCCCCGATTTCCGGTGCTGTCAATGTCCGAAAAGGTGGCTGAAATCTTGCGCTGTTCCTGGGTCTGACTTTTTAGCTGGGTAAGCATTCGCTTCTCTTGCGCCACGCTCTGCTCCAGCCGAGCCAGCCGCTGCTGCTCCTTTCCCACCTTGAATCGGGTCACGGCCAAATGTTCCGCCGTGCTGCCACGTTCTCCACGCTCAAAGCCTTCAAAGCCAGCTTCTTTCATATACGCAAAAAACTGGTCCTGAAGCACGCTGTAAGAGGCGTGGTAGGTGGGCTTGCCCTTGCTGTTGAGAATAGGCTTCCCGTCCTCGTCAATGGCTTTCACGGACTTCCACTTCTTTGAGTGGCTGACCTGGTGGATCACCTCTTTGACCGTTCCCACAAGGGCAGGGTCCTTGCACCGCTTGGTCCATCGCACCTCTTTGTCTACCACCGGCAGAGCCATCACATGCAGGTGATAGTGATAAATTGGCCTGCCATACTTCTCCGTCATGGCCACATTCAACTCATCGGCGTGCATGACAGCGGAGATGATATTTTCCTCTCCATATACTCTTTGAGCAAAATGGAAGGCAGCTTCATAAAAACGGCAGGCATATTCATATCCACCACGCTGTTCAAAGTACTCGGTATTTATATCCAGAACCATCTCATCAAAGACCTTTGCGTCTGGCTTCAAGCCCTTGAGGGACACCGTCCCGGCTGCAACCAACTCATCCAGCCGCTCGTTATAGGTCTGCTCCCCACAGCCCTGATAGATGACGTTCCAACGAGTCCGAGAGAGGTCCACATTCATATTTTCATAGCTCTCATTTTTCCGTTCTATATGTCGTTCGAACTTACCCACCGTTGACCTTGTGCGGGTTTCCACACGGGCAACCGAGAAGTTCTCTTTTCCCATATGCGTTCACTTCCTTTTCCATGGTGCGGGCTGAAGGGCACGGATGTTACACACCTTTTTCAAAGTGTGTAACCCACTATGACACTTTCAGCCATGCGGCTGCAAAGATGTCGTGGGCTCTCCGAGGGGGTGTGCGGCTCCTGAGGGAGCCTGCCGTGGTTGCAGAGTACCGTCTCCCCTGCAACCACGGTGTGTTCCACGCCTTTTCCGTGGAACACCGCCGGAGACAATGCCCCCGGATTGTCCCCGGCGATTGTCGGGAATGGCGCCCCATTCCCCACAAGACGAGGGGCGCGAAAACGGGGGTGTGTGACGATAGTGACGATGATGACGATATTTTTCATACCGCCCCCACTCCCATTTTCATCGTCACTATCGTCATTCATCGTCACTCCGACTGTTTCTTGAGAAAGATTTTACTGCCTGCGCTGGTGCGCTTGGATGTGTACAGGACTTGATGTTCGCTAGCCAATTCCCCCGCTTTTACGTTCAACTGCCTAGCCAGGGCATTGGGTAGGAGGTCTATACCCAGCAGCTGACACAGCTGGGTGGCACTCCCCTCCCATACCCCTTCATGCTGCTGCACCAAGCTTGCCACCTGTTCCAGCAGCGGGTCTGGCGGTTTCCTCCACAGTTCGTTCTCCACTCGCTCCAACACCCACAGTAGCCGCTCCTGGTCCCGCCTGAGATACAGCCGCTGATCCGGCTGATCCCGCCCCACTACTTCCACCGTAGCCGTGGCATCCGTGCGCTGCTCCTTCTGCATCAGCAAGGCCCCATCTGCACACCCCAGCAGTCCAGTAGTGCCGGAAATCGTCTCGAAGCTGTCCCCAGCCGGCTGCTTGCGGGTGTGGTGTACAATCAGGACACATACCTGATTTAAGTCCGCTATCTGCTTCAGCTTGCTGATAATCTCATAGTCCTTGGCATAGCTGTAGGCATCTCCGGACACCTCCCGTACCTTCTGCAAGGTGTCCACGATTACCAGCTTGGTGTTTCGGTGTTCTCGGAGAAACTTGTTCAACTGCTCCTCTAAACCCTGACCAATTTGTTTGGACTGGGTGGCAAAGTACAGGTTGTCCGTTCCGTCTACATCGAACATCCGGGACATTCTCTGCTGGAGCCGCCTCATATCGTCCTCCAGGGCCAAATACAGGACTGCACCCTGTTTCACCCGGTACCCCCAGATGGGGCGGCCCACGCTGACGTGATACGCCAGCTGGGCCACCAAAAAGGATTTGCCAATCTTGGGGGCACCGGCCAGGAGATAGGCCCCGGTATAGAGTAGGTTTTCCACAATGGAGCCTCGTCCCTGGTATACCTGCTCCATCAATTCATTGAGGGTCACGGTGGGCAAATAGGCAGGGTCGTTTCGCTGTTGCTGCTCTCGAAAATACGCCTGCAATTCTGCATCCAATCCGTTGTTTTCCACATAGAAATCTGATATAATACTTGTGTTCATTTTGGACGACTGCCCCTCATCTGCGCCAACAGATGGGTTAGGGGCGGTCGTTTTCTTTTGCTCATCCAGCATGATTCCTACCTCCTGACTGGCAGTTGGTGATCTGGATCACTTGCTCCAGCAATGCTTGGCACTGCAACAAAAGTTCTTCCCACTGATCCGGCCCATTGACCTGTTGGAGAAGCATTCGTAAGCGCTTCAGTTCCACCGCCAAGCGATCACTTTCAAATTTCCCGGCTCGGAGTTCGATGTGCTGCTCTAACATAGATTGAATCATGTACTGGTTCTTGGGCAATCCAGTTATTTTAATTCGCTCTTCTAACCGATAGTACTCCTCCATCGTCACCCGAAAGCAAATTGACTTTTCTCTGATTCGATTATTTGTCGCCATCCGTTTCTCCCTCCCCTTGAGATGCCCCCTTATATAACGCATCCAACCGATTTGCCAATCGCTCCTGTTTGTTGGGATACAAATGGGAGTACGTATTCAAGGTAGTCTCAATGTTCTCATGCCCCAAACGTTCTGCAATCTCCTTAGGTGAAAATCCCATCTCCACCAGCAAGCTGGCATGGGAGTGCCTAAGGTCATGAATTCGGATCCTCTTGACTCCGCTGAGGTTGACCCCTCGAACCATCTCCTTCTCCAAAAACGTCTTTGCAATTGGGCAGACCCTATCTCCAGGATTGGGATGGTAGAGACTGTCCATATAGTCTCTAATATCTTCCACCAGGAAGCCTGGCAGATTTACTATTCGATTACTTTTGGGTGTTTTGGGCGGTGTGATCACATCCCGTCCCTTTAATCGCTGGTAGGATTTGTTGATGGTCATAGTCTTGCGCTCTAAATCCACATCTGCAAAGGTAAGAGCCAATAACTCTCCGATCCGTATGCCGGTCCAAAAAAGAATTTGAAACGACATCCAGGAAACCCGCTTATCCATCAAGCAATCCGAAAAGTCCTGAAATTCATCTTTCGTCCAGATTTGCATCTCATCAGCTTTGGCCTTACCCATACTTCCAGCTTTCTTACAAGGATTGCTACTTAACTCATAATAGCGTACTGCGTAGTTAAACAAGGCACTGAGCTGGTTGTTGATGGTTTTGAGATAGGTTTGAGAGTATCCCTGTTGAATCAGACCGTTTTGCCAGGCCCGAATATTTGCCACACTAATCTCATTGAGACGCTTTTCACCAAAAAACGGGATTAGTTTATCCTGGATGATATATTCCTTATTGATCATGGTATGCTCTCGCAGTCGATGGCGCATATCGTCCAGGTACAACGCCACGAAGTCCCGAAACGGCATATTGCAACTATTACTTTTTTGAAGCAAGAACGTCCGAAGCCACTCCTCCGCTTCTCTTTTTGTTTGGAATCCACGCTTTGTGGATTTGCGATTCTTCCCCGTCCAGTCTTTGTAGCGATATTGGATGAGCCACTTCCCTGTTTTCGGATCTTTCTCTGCCTTCACCCGGCATGCACCTCCATCTCAAGTCCGTAGCATCGCTCCTCCAGATACTTGCGAGGCACTCGACCGGAAAAGGTCAGGTATCCCTTCTGACCCAATTCTTCATTCAACCTGTGAATGATCTTGTAGGCATGTCCTTTGGAAATGCTCGGTGCTGCTGCAAGTTCTGCAGCCGTGATAAAGCTTTTCTCGTTCATGATATTCCCTCCTCGTATTTTTGTAGCCACCTCGCTACATTCAGTATAATGTAGTCACCTCGCTACGTCAACCCTAATTCTTTATTTTCTCAATTTTTGTAGTCATGTCGCTCTATTCATGGTATACTATTGCTTGAAAACCAGGAGGGGATATGTCATGCTGACCATTGGAGATCGCATCAAATACTTTCGTAAGAGGCGGGGTCTAACACAGGCACAGTTGGCTGAGTGCACTGGAATACATCCAGTCTCTATCCGTAAATACGAAACCAATAAAATGCAGCCTCAGTTGTCTCAGATTGAAAAAATTGCTGATGCTTTGTGCCTTAGCACATCTGCTCTTACCGGTTCCTATTCGGAAATCATCAAACTAGAAACTGTGGGAAATCTCATGGGCCTGTTGATTATGTGGCACAAATCCGGGATTCTAACTCTCCAGGGTGAACGTGGAGAGGATAACAAGCTGATAGCTTCCACAGTGCATCTGGTTCCAAATCCTGCACTTCAAAACTGCCTTTCTGTCACGCTCCAGGGAGAAAACAAGGAGGCCATCCCAACAGATGACCTCATGATAAAACTTCGATTCAATTCTCTTTTAGACGATTTAATACGATGGGAAGATACCTACAACGGATTTAATGTATTGGCAGCTCAACACCGTGATTCCACAGACGAGTATGTGCTGACCACGATGAATGAAATCTATGCCCATCTAACCATCATTGAAATGGAACTTCAGGCTACGACAAGACCCCTACAGTGGATGTGTTCATCCCAGCAATAAATGACAAGTGCACTCATTTTGCACTCAGCAAGCAGAAGAAAACCCCGGAAACCGTTGGGGCCCAACGGTTTCCGGGGTTAAATTCTTTATTCCCACTCAATAGTGGCAGGAGGCTTAGAAGTGATGTCGTAGCAGATACGGTTGATGCCGGGCACCTCGTTGACGATGCGGACGCTGATCTTGTCCAGCAGGTCGTAGGGGATGCGGGCCCAGTCCGCGGTCATGAAGTCGCTGGTGGTGACAGCACGCAGGGCCAGGGTGTAGTCGTAGGTGCGGCCATCGCCCATAACGCCCACGGAACGGGTGTTGGTCAACACAGCAAAGTACTGGTTGATGTTCTTGTCCTCGCCAGCGGCGGCGATCTCCTCCCGGTAGATGGCGTCGGCATCTCGCAGGGTGTCCAGCTTCTCCTTGGTCAGGTCGCCGATGACACGGATGGCCAGGCCGGGACCGGGGAAGGGCTGACGGCTGACCAGGTACTCGGGCAGCTGGAGCTCACGGCCCAGCTGACGCACCTCGTCCTTGAACAGCAGACGCAGGGGCTCCAGAATCTCCTTGAAGTCCACATAGTCAGGCAGGCCGCCCACGTTGTGGTGGCTCTTGATGACGGCGGCATCGCCAGCACCGGACTCGATGACATCGGGGTAAATGGTGCCCTGAGCCAGGAAGTCCACAGCGCCAATCTTCTTGGCCTCTTCCTCGAAGACGCGGATAAACTCCTCGCCGATGATCTTACGCTTGTGCTCGGGCTCTTCCACACCAGCCAGCTTGGCCAGGAAGCGGGACTCAGCGTCCACCCGGACGAAGTTCATAGCCCACTTGGAGAAAGCGGCCTCCACCTCGTCGCCCTCGTTCTTACGCATGAGACCGTGGTCCACGAACACACAGGTGAGCTGGCTGCCCACAGCCTCGGCCAGCAGAGCGGCACACACAGAGGAGTCCACGCCGCCGGACAGGGCCAGCAGCACCTTGCCGTCGCCCACCTTCTCGCGGATGGCGGCAATGGCGGTGTTCTTGTAGTCCTCCATGGTCCAGTCGCCAGCGGCGTGACAGACCTCATAGAGGAAGTTGCGGATCATCTTCACACCGTTTTCGGTGTGGTTGACCTCGGGGTGATACTGCACGCCGTAGAAGCCCTTCTCCTCATTGGCAATGGCCACGTTGGGGCAGTTGGCGCTATGGGCCACCAGTTCAAAGCCCTGGGGCACCTGGGCCATATAGTCGCCGTGGCTCATCCAGGAGATGCCCTGCTCGGGCAGGCCCTTGAAGATGGGGCTGTTGGTGTTGTACCAGGTCTCGGTCTTGCCGTACTCCCGGGCGGTGTCGTCCTGGGCAGGGGTGACCTGGCCGCCCAGGGTGTGAGCCATGAGCTGGCAGCCGTAGCAGATGCCCAGCACAGGCACGCCCCAGGTGAAGATCTCGGGGTCCACCTTGGGGGACCCCTCCTCATACACAGAGTTGGGGCCACCCGTGAAGATGATGCCGATGGGGTTCATGGCCTTGAGCTCGGCCAAGGGGGTGGTATAGGGTTTGACTTCGCAGTACACGTTGCACTCACGCACACGGCGGGCAATGAGCTGGTTGTACTGACCGCCGAAGTCCAGAACGATGACCGTTTGATGTGCCATTCTGATAGTTTCCTCCCTTAGATGGTAGTCACGTCAATGGGACGCAGGTCTGCGCTGCGGCTCTGCTCACGGACGGTGAGCATGGCACGGGCAGTATCAATGGCGGTGACACAGCCCACAGAGTGCTCCACGGTGGCACGGCGGATCTTGAATCCATCGGTGTCGTGGCGGCGGCCCTTGGTGGGGGTGTTGATGACCAGGTCGATGGTGCCGGAGGCGATCATGTCGCTGATGTTGGGGTGGGCCTCGGAGACACGGGCCACCTGGGTGCAGGGCACGCCAGCCTCATGGAGCACCTCACAGGTGCCGGCAGTGGCCAGAATCTCAATGCCCATATCAGCAAAGCCCCGGGCGATGCCCACGATCTCCTGCTTATCCTCGTCCTTGACGGTGATGATAATACGACCGCCCTTCTTGGGTACCCGCATGTTGGCGCCCTTGAAGGCCTTCAAGAGGGCCTGGGGGAAGGACTCGGCAATGCCCAGCACCTCGCCGGTGGACTTCATCTCAGGGCCAAGGCCAGTGTCCACGTCGGTGAGCTTCTCGAAGGAGAACACGGGCATCTTCACGGCGTAGTAGTCGGCCTCCTTGTAGATGCCGGTACCATAGCCCAGGTCCTTCAGCTTCTGGCCCACCATCACCTTGGTGGCCAGGTCAATGATGGGCACACCAGTGACCTTGGAGATATAGGGGATGGTACGGGAGGAACGGGGGTTGACCTCGATGACGTACACATCGTCGTTGTAGATGATGAACTGGATGTTGATCAGGCCGATGACGCCCAGGGCCTTGGCCAGATCACGGGTATAGCGCAGGATGGTCTCCTTGTGCTTGTCCTCCACGTGGATGGTGGGATAGACAGAGATGGAGTCGCCGGAGTGGACGCCAGCCCGCTCGATGTGCTCCATGATGCCGGGGATGAGGATATCCTCGCCGTCAAACACGCCGTCCACCTCAACCTCACGGCCCATGAGATACTTGTCGATGAGGATGGGGTGCTCCTGGACGGTGCGGTTGATGATGCGCATGAAGTCGGTGATGTTGCGGTCGTTATAGGCAATTTCCATGCCCTGGCCGCCCAACACGTAGGAGGGGCGCACCAGCACGGGATAGCCGATCTCATTGGCGGCCTGGAGGGCCTCCTCGGTGGTAAACACGGTGCGGCCCTTGGCGCGGGGAATGCGGCACTGGTTGAGAATCTCGTCGAAGCGCTCACGGTCCTCGGCGGCATCCACGCCGTCGGAGGAAGTGCCCAGAATGGGCACACCCATGTCGGTGAGGGCCTTGGCCAGCTTGATGGCGGTCTGGCCTCCGAACTGCACCACGGCGCCGTCGGGCTTCTCCTGCTCCACGATGTTCTGCACGTCCTCAGCAGTCAGAGGCTCGAAGTACAGCTTGTCGGCCACGTCGAAGTCGGTGGAGACGGTTTCGGGGTTATTATTGACGATGATGGTCTCATAGCCCAGTCGCTTCAGAGACCACACGGAGTGGACGGAGCAGTAGTCGAACTCGATGCCCTGGCCGATGCGGATGGGGCCGGAGCCCAGCACCAGCACCTTCTTGCGGTCGTGCTCGCCGCCGTCGGCCTCGTTCTCTCCGTCATAAGTGCAGTAGTAGTAGGGGGTCTCTGCGTCGAACTCGGCGGCGCAGGTGTCCACCATCTTGAAGGAGGGCACGATGCCGTACTTCTCCCGCAGGGCCTTCACATCCTTCTGCTCCATGCCGCAGAGGTTGCCGATATAGCTATCGGCAAAGCACATCTCCTTGGCCTCCTTCAGAGTGTCCACATCGGGCACGCCACGGCAGGCCTTGAGGCGCTCTTCCATGTCGATGATGCGCTTGAAACCGTCCAGGAACCACATGTCCATCTTGGTGATCTGGTTGATCTTGTGGGGAGACACGCCACGGCGCAGAGCCTCCGCCACCACGAACAGACGCTCGTCGGTGACCTGGGCCAGCAGGTCCTCCACCTCGTCGGTGTACAGGTCGTCCAGCTTGTCCAGCTTCAGAGCCCGCACGTTGAGCTCCAGGGAGCGGATGGCCTTCATGAGGGCGCCCTCGAAGGAGTTGGCAATGGCCATGACCTCGCCGGTGGCCTTCATCTGGGTGCCCAGAGTACGGCTGGCGGTGGTGAACTTATCAAAGGGCAGGCGGGGAATTTTCAGCACGCAGTAGTCCAGGGTGGGCTCGAAGCAGGCCGTGGTCTTGCCGGTGACGGCGTTGGGAATCTCGTCCAGGGTATAGCCCAGAGCCACCTTGGCAGCCACCTTGGCGATGGGATAGCCAGTGGCCTTGGAGGCCAGAGCGGAGGAACGGGACACACGGGGGTTGACCTCGATGACGGCGTACTCGAAGCTGTCGGGGTTCAGAGCGAACTGGCAGTTACAGCCGCCCTCGATCTCCAGGGCGGAGATGATATCCAGAGCGGCAGTACGCAGCATCTGGAACTCCTCGTTTGCCAGGGTCTGGGTGGGAGCCACCACGATGGAGTCGCCGGTGTGCACGCCCACGGGGTCGATGTTCTCCATGGAACACACGGTGATGACGTTGCCAGCGGAGTCACGGAGCACCTCGAACTCCACTTCCTTCCAACCGGCAATGCAGCGCTCGATCAAAACCTGATTGACACGACTGAGGTTGATGCCGCGGTCGGCGATCTCCCGCAGGGAGGGCTCATCGTAGGCAATGCCGCCGCCGGTGCCGCCCAGGGTGTAGGCGGGACGGACGATGACGGGGTAGCCGATGGTGTTGGCGAAGGACACGGCGTCCTCCACGCTCTCCACCACCTCGGAGGTGACGCAGGGCTGGCCGATCTCCTCCATGCAGTCCTTGAAGCCCTGGCGGTCCTCGGCCTTGCGGATGGACTCAGGGGAAGTACCCAGCAGCTTCACGCCGTACTTGGCCAGGGTGCCATTCTCGTGGAGGGCCATGGCCAGGTTCAGGCCAGTCTGGCCGCCCAGAGTGGGCAGAATGGAGTCAGGACGCTCCTTCTCAATGACCTGGGTGACGGTGGGGATGTTCAGGGGCTCGATATACACATGATCGGCAATGTCCTTGTCGGTCATGATGGTGGCGGGGTTGGAGTTGACCAGTACAACCTCCAGGCCCTCCTCTTTCAGAGCACGGCAGGCCTGGGTGCCGGCGTAGTCGAACTCAGCGGCCTGGCCGATGACGATGGGGCCAGAGCCCAGCACCAGCACCTTCTTGATTTCGGGATTCTTAGGCATTACTTGTCACCTCCCATGGATGCGATGAAACGGTCGAACAGATACTCGGTATCCCGGGGACCGGCGTTGGCCTCGGGGTGGAACTGGGTGGTAAAGCAGTTGGGGCGCTTGTAGCGCAGGCCCTCCACCGTGTTGTCGTTGACGTTGATGTGGCTGATCTCGGCCACCTCGGGGTGGACGGAGTCGGCCAGCACCATGTAGCCGTGGTTCTGGCTGGTGATGAACACCCGGCCCTCGGCAATGTCCCGCACGGGGTGGTTGCCGCCACGGTGGCCGTAGTCCAGCCGCCCGGTACGGGCACCGGTGGCCAGAGCCAGCATCTGGTGGCCCAGGCACACGCCGAACATGGGGATGTCGCTGTCATAGAGCTTCTTGAGCTGGGCAATGCACTCCACGTTCTCGGCGGGATCGCCGGGGCCGTTGGAGAGCATCACGCCGTCAAAGCCGCCCTCCAGCACCGTCTCAGCGGGGGTAGAGGCGGGGAATGCGGTGACCTCGCAGCCACGGCGGCACAGGCAGTCAATCATGTTCTGCTTGACGCCGTAGTCCATCATGGCCACCCGGTACTTCTGCTCACCCACAGCGGGGAACACCTCGGGCTCCTTGCGGGTGACCCGCTCCACGGTGCCCTCCACCTTGTAGGCGCGGAGCTTGTCCAAAATCTCCGCCACATTAAAATGCTCCGCACAGGTGATCATGCCATTCATGCTTCCCTGATTGCGGAGGATCTTGGTCAGGGCACGGGTGTCTACCCCTTCAATTCCTGTGATGTTGTTGTCTTTCAAAAAGTCGTTCAGTTCGCCCTCGCAGCGGAAGTTGCTGCCCCGGGGGGACAGATGACGAACCACAAATGCCTCCACCCAAGGACGGGAGGACTCGTTATCCCAATGGTTCACTCCATAGTTGCCGATGAGGGGATAGGACATGACCACGCCCTGCCCCGCATAGGAGGGGTCGGTCAAAATTTCCTGATACCCGGTCATGGAGGTGTTAAATACCATCTCGCACACCCGATCTGCGGTGGCTCCGATGGATCGACCTTGGAACATAGCACCATTGGCCAGAATCAAAGTTGCCTTCAACATATATCCCACCTTTATTTATACTCGGTTCATTTTATCGCAAAACCATCCAAAATACAAGAAATTCTCGCAGGCTTTTTCATGTCATTTTTAAAATCGGAATTATGGACAAACGCCAGGGATATTCCCCTAGATTCAAGGGCAAAATGTTCAATAAACCATATTTTGCCGGAGGTGTTCCCATGTTTGTGGTACTCATTCGCACGTTGGTGCTCTACATTCTCCTGGTGGCGGGTATTCGTCTGCTGGGCAAGCGGCAGTTGGGGGAGCTGGAACCCAGCGAGCTGACCCTGGCCCTCATCATTGCCGACCTGGCCAGCGTCCCCATGCAGGACAACGGCATTCCCCTGCTCACTGGGGTCATTCCAATTGCGGTGCTGCTGGCCATTGCCTCCATCCTCTCCATTCTCTCCACCAAGTCCATTCGGTTCCGCACCCTCCTGGGGGGCCGCCCCAGCGTGGTGGTGCGCCAGGGGCAGGTGGTGGAGGGGGCCCTGCGGGCCAATCGCCTGACCCTGGACGAGCTTCTGGAGGAACTGCGCATTCTGGGCCACCCCTACCTGGAGGAAATCCACACCGCCGTGCTGGAGACCAACGGCCATCTGTCTGTCCTCCCTTACGCCGCCCTGCAGCCCGCCACCGCCCGGCAGGTGGGGAAAGACCCGGAAGAGCCCGGTCTGCCCCTGGTGGTCATCAGCGACGGGCGACTGCTCTCCCAAGACCTGAGGGGGCGAGGGTACGGGGACCAGTGGCTCCAGCAGCAGCTTGCCTCCCACGGTCTCACCTCCCACAAACAGGTGTTTCTCATGACGGTGGACGATCTGGGCCACACCTATTGTGTCCCCAAGGAGGGCAGACAATGAAGCGACTGTTATGTTCGGTGGTCCTTCTGGCCGCCTTAGTGGCCGGGTGCTCCCTCCACGTGTGGTACCTCTCCCATGAGACCCAGTCCCTCTCTGCCCAGCTGGAACAGGCCGGTGAGGCGGTACAGCAGGGGGATTGGGAGACCGCCTACGACCTCACCCAAACGGCCTGGGAGACCTGGGAGGACCAGATGTTCTACCTCCACACCACCCTACACCACGACGACATCGACGGGGTGAGTACCGCCTTCCAGGAGGCGTTGGCCATTTTGGAGCAGCGGGAACAGCCGGGGGAATATGCCGCGGCCAACGCCCGCATTCTCTATCAGCTGGAGTTGCTGGTGGAGGCGGAGCTACCCTCTTTGAAAAACATCCTGTGAGCCTGCCCTGAGAGGGCGGGCTCCTCTTTCTAGAAAGGGAAAGCGTGTGTACAAAACCTCTTGGTCTCATACACACGCTCTCTCCTTCAGGCTCCGCTCTTAGTAGCCCTTGCCCATGGGGTTCTTGCTCTCCATGCCGGACTGCTTGCGATTCTCAGGGGACTGCTTCTTGCGGTTCTCGGTGCTCTGGCGCTTGCAGTTTTCAGAGCCCATCTTATTGGTCATGCGGCTATCACGTTTATCCATGTTTATCACCTCACTGTCAGCAGTATGCCACCCCGGAATTTTCTTTATGCAGGGCGAAAAAAATTTTTTACAACTGGTACACACCCGCCCACTTTTATGTTATAATTTCCACAATCTTATCATCACACAAGGAAAGGATGATCCGCCCGTGAAATGCCCCTTTTGTGCCCACCCTGAGAGCAAGGTGGTAGACTCTCGCCCCGCCGACGAGGGCAGCAGCATTCGCCGCCGCCGGGAATGCCTGGCCTGTCACAAGCGCTTCACCACCTACGAGACCATGGAGAGCCTCCCCCTGGTGGTCATCAAACGGGATGGTCGCCGCCAGTCCTTCGACAAGACCAAGCTCATGGGCAGCATGCTCAAGGCCTGCGAGAAGCGCTCGGTGCCCACCGACACCCTGGAGCGCATCGCCGACGAGATCGAGCAGACCCTGCAAAATGAGTTGATGCGGGAGATCCCCTCCACCCAGATCGGCGAGCTGGTGATGGAGAAGCTGCGGAACGTGGACGAGGTGTCCTATGTGCGCTTTGCCTCGGTGTACCGCCAGTTCAAAGACATCAACACCTTTATGGAAGAGCTGGACAAGCTGCTGAAAGAGAGATAAAAAATAATCCCGGATTTTCGAGTGGAAAATCCGGGATTATTTTTTATCCTTTACTTGGTGCCGAAGATGCGGTCGCCGGCGTCGCCCAGACCGGGCACGATATAGCCGTGGTCGTTGAGCTTCTCATCCAGCCCAGCCACATAGATGTCCACGTCGGGGTGCTCCTTCTGGATGCAGGCAATGCCCTCGGGAGCGGCCAGCACGTTCATCAGCTTGATGTGCTTGCAACCGTAGCCCTTGAGGAAGGTGATGGCAGCGGCAGCGGAGCCGCCGGTGGCCAGCATGGGGTCCAGCACGATGACATCACGCTCGGCAATGTCGCTGGGCATCTTGCAGTAGTACTCCACGGGAGCCAGAGTCTCAGGGTCCCGGTACAGGCCGATGTGGCCCACCTTGGCGGAGGGAATCAGGTTCAAAATACCGTCCACCATGCCCAGGCCAGCCCGGAGAATGGGCACCACGGCCAGCTTCTTACCGGCCAGCATCTTGAAGGTGCCGGTGGCCACGGGAGTCTCAATGGTCACATCCTCCAAAGGCAGATCCCGGGTGGCCTCGTAGCACATCAGCCCTGCAATCTCAGAGACGATGCTGCGAAAGTCCTTCACGCCGGTGTTCTTGTCCCGCAGGATGGACAGCTTGTGCTGCAGGAGCGGATGGTCCAAAACGTGTACTTTTTCCATAATCGTCAAACCCCTTTTCTTATATCGGTCATTTGGTCAAAGATTTGCCCTGGGCCAAACGCTCCCGTTCGGCCTGGCTCAGGCGGTGGTACTGGGGCGCCATGGCAGCCCCACTCACCAGCTGGTCCCGACGGGCCAGCTCCAGCCCTGCCCGGGCCACACCCCAAGCGGTCTGATAGACCAGATGGGGCGGCATCCTAGTGGCGGATATTCCCCGCTCTTTGAGGAAATTATAACACAAGGATGCGCCATCTCCAACGAGAAATTTCGCATTGGAGGATTTTTCAAGCTCCTGGGCCAGCTGGTCCAGGCCAATGGCGGCATCTTCGCTCAACCGGGTCAGGGTCCCGTTCTGGGCCAAGAACCGGGCGGCGTACACCTGATTGCGTCGGGCATCCATCACCGCACAGATCTCCCCCTCCATGTGGGCGCACTGCCACGCCATGGACTCCAGGGTGGAGCAGGGCGCGCAGGGCTTCCCATCGGTCCAAGCCAGGCCCTTGGCCGCGGCCACGCCGATGCGCACCCCGGTGAAGGAGCCAGGTCCGGCGGCCACCGCTACCACGTCAATGTCGTGGAGGGTGAGCCCCACGTTGTCCAGCAGCTGGGTCACCATGGGCATGAGGGTCACCGAGTGGGTCAGTCCGCTGTTCTGGAAGGACTGCCCCAGCAGCTTCTCGTCCTCGGTGATGGCCACCGAGGCGGTGACTGCCGAGGTCTCCAAGGCCAAAATTTTCATAGCGCTACCCCCTCTATGGTGATGATGCGGGTGTTGTCGTCCTCGCCTCGGGAGATATCCACCCGAATGGTGTCCCCGTCCAGGGCCTCGTCCACATTCTCGCTCCACTCCACGGCACACACACCATTCCGGGCCAGGTAGTCCTCCCAGCCGATGTGGAACAGCTCGTCGGCGCTGCCCAAGCGGTACATGTCAAAGTGGAACAGAGGCAGACGTCCCCCTTCATATTCATTGACGATGGTAAAGGTGGGGCTGGTCACCCGCTCTTCAATTCCCAATCCCTCTGCCATTCCAGAGACAAAGGCGGTCTTCCCCGCCCCCAGGTCCCCTGTAAATGCCACCACGGCGCCCCCCTGGAGCGCCTGTGCCAATGTACGGCCCAACGCCCTGGTCTCCTCCGGGCTGTGGGTGATATACTGCATAGCCGTTCACCTCAACTTGTAAACTCTTTCAAGACAGTATAGCACACCCCGGCCATATGTGCTATACTAATCTTTATCATTGTGATCTTTCCCATATTATGAGAGGAGAACTCCCATGGTCTTCATGGATAACCTTCGTGATTTCTTTAAAAAAGGGGACGTGCTGCTCCTGACCCTGTGCGTGTGCGCCAACCTCTTCGGCATCGCCCTGGTGTACAGTGCCACCCGATACGACCCCGCCCTCCACAGCTACCCCCTCAAGCAGGCCATCTTTCTCTGCCTGGGCATTGTGATCTACATTGTCATTACCTTTGTAGACCTGGAATTTTTGCTGGAAAAGTGGTGGAAGGTATTTCTGGTGTTGGGCCTGGCCATCATCCTGCTGCTGCTCCCCTTCGGCCGGGACGACGGCACCGGAAACCGTAGCTGGGTCTTTCTCCCCGGCCTATCCACCGGCTTCCAGCCCGGCGAGATGGCCAAGCTGGCCTACATCTGTGTGCTGGCCTGGCTCATCAACCACCAGCGCTCCTTTGGGGTGAGCCGATTCACCTCCCTGTTGAAGTACGCCGGGCTGACCATGCTCTTTGCTGGGATGCTGGCCGCCCTCTCCGGCGACTACGGCATGGTGCTGGTATATCTGTTCATCTTTGTCATCATGGCCTGGGTGGGCGGCGTCCAGAAGCGGTGGTTCCTAGGGGTCGGCATTCCCCTGGTGGCCGGAGTAATCCTGCTATGGAATTTCGTACTCCCCCACACCAAGTTCTGGACGGACTACCGCATCATGCGCTTCCGGGTGGTCTTTGACCACTCCCTGGACCCTCTGGGCCGCGGATGGCAGCAGAGCCGCTCCCTGCTGGCCATTGGTTCCGGGCAGATCACCGGCATGGGCTACCTCCAGGGCAAACAGACCCAGTCCTCCCTGTCCCAGAACCTGCCTGCCCGTCACACCGACTTCATCTTCTCGGTATGTGGAGAGGAGCTGGGGCTGTTGGGGTGCTGCGTGGTGCTGCTGCTTCTCTTTGCCATCATCCTGCGCTGTGTGTGGGTGTCCCGGCAGGCCAAGAGCCGCATGTCCGCCTACATCGCCATGGGCATTGCCGCCATGCTCATGATTCAGACCATTCTCAACGTGGGCATGTGCCTGTACGTGGCCCCGGTCATTGGTCTGACCCTCCCCTTCTTCAGCTACGGCGGCTCCTCCACCCTCACCCTCTTTGTGGCCATGGGCATGGTGTCGGGTATTAAAATGAGGCCCCTGCCCAGCTGGCTCAAAGACCGAACTTGATCGAATATTTTTCACCACCATGTGCCATGCTAGAGGTATCAACTCAAAGCAAGGAGGCACCCTCTTGTGAAATACCATCTTCCCCTATTCTGCCTGCTGCTGGCGGGGGCCCTGACCATGCCGGTGTCCGCCGCCGTGGTCACCACCGTCAGCACTGGCGGGGAGAATACCCCGCCGGTGGCGAAAAACCTTACCCTGACCACCTATCAGGACATTGCCATCACCAGTACCTTCTCCGCCGTGGACCCCGAGGGAGATCTCATCACCTACCAGGTGGTGGACAGCCCCGCCCGGGGCCAGGTGACCCTGGATGAGAAGGACACCTCCACCTTCTGGTACACCCCCTACGAGAACAAGAAAGGCTCCGACGTGTTCTCCTATGTGGCCATTGACAGCATGGGCAACGTCTCCGAACCCGCCACCGTGGAAATCTCCATCACCGTGCCCACCTGTGGCGTGACCTATGCCGATCTGGACGGCAGTCCCTGCCACTATGCCGCCCTGCGCCTGGCCGAGGAGGGCATCTATGTGGGCCGCCAAATGGCAGGGGTGGCCTACTTTGACCCGGAGCAGCCCCTCACCCGGGAGGAATTTCTGGTGCTGGCCATGGATGTGACTCAGACCCAGCCCCTGGACGGGGTTTCCACCACCGGCTTTTATGACGATGGAGCCATCTCCGCCTGGGCCAAAGGATATGTCTCCGCCGCTGTGATGCAGGGGGCTGGGCTGGGAGAACAAAACGAGGACGGCCAAGTGGTGTTCTCCCCCTCGGACTCCATCACCCAGCTGGAGGCAGCGGTGATGCTGGAAGAGCTTCTGTGCACCACCGACATCCCCATCCACACCACCTCGGTGAGCCAAGAGATTCCCGCCTGGGCCAGCCAGTCAGTGGCCAATCTGGAGGCGCTGGACGTGGTGGCCCCTGGGGCCACGCTCTCGGACACCCTCACCCGGGGGGAAGCCGCCCAGATGCTCTCCGCCGCCCTGGATGTGGTGGGCAGCCGGGAGACCAGTTGGTTTCAATAAGTAGAAGAGCTGGACAGAACTCAAGTTCTGTCCAGCTTTTTTCTGCTTAAAATGGCGGTAAATCCCGGCTCTGTTCCACGGCGTCCCCCTCAAAGGGGAACTCCTCCGGTACCGGCTCCGAGGGTTCGGGCACGGCGTCCACCATGTTCTGGCGGTACTGCATCTCCTGCCACTGCTCCTTGGTAATGAGCAGCTGGCGGGGCTTGGAGCCCTCAAAGGGGCCCACCACGCCCTTCTCCTCCATCTGGTCCACCAGGCGGGCAGCTCGGCCGTAGCCCAGCTTCAGGCGGCGTTGGAGCATGGACACCGAGGCCTGTCCTACCTCCAGCACCACGTCGATGGCAGCGGGGAGCAGCTCGTCATAGTCCCCGCCCTGGTTGGGATCGGACCCGCCCACACCCTTGGCGCCTTTCTCCTTCTCCTCGGCGTGCTTTTCGATTTCATGCATCACCGACTCGTCGTACTGGGCGGTGCCGCTCTGCTTGATGAAGTCCACCACCTGGGCCACCTCCTCCTCAGAGATAAAGCAGCCCTGGACACGCTGGGGCTTGCCCTGGCCCAGAGGGGCATAGAGCATGTCACCCTTGCCCACCAGCTTCTCGGCACCGGTGGTGTCCAGAATGATGCGGGACTCCAAGCTTGAGGCCACGGCAAAGGCAATGCGGCTGGGGATGTTGGCCTTCATCAGGCCCGTGATGACGTCGGCAGAGGGACGCTGGGTGGCAATGACCAGGTGCATGCCCGAGGCACGGCCCATCTGGGCCACCCGGCAGATGGACTCTTCCACCTCTTTGGCAGCCACCAGCATCAGGTCGGCCAGCTCGTCGATGACCACCACGATCTGGGGCATGGTGTCCCGCCCGCTCTTGCGGGCGTGGTTGTTGTAGGAAGCCAGATCCTTGGCTCCCACCTCAGAGAAAGCCTTGTACCGCTTCATCATCTCGCACACCGCCCATTGCAGGGCGCCGGCGGCCTTCTTGGGGTCGGTGACCACGGGGATGAGCAGATGAGGGATGCCGTTGTACACCCCCAGCTCCACCATCTTGGGGTCCACCATGATGAGGCGCACCTCGTCGGGGGTGGCCTTGTACAGCAGAGAGATGATGAGGGAGTTGGTACACACCGACTTACCGGAACCGGTGGTACCGGCAATGAGCATATGGGGCAGCTTGGCGATGTTGCCCACCACACAGTTGCCCCCGATGTCCTTGCCCACGGCAAAGGATACCTTGGAGGGGCTGTCGGTAAAGGCCCGGTCGCTGATGACGTCCCGAATGGCCACAGGGCTCACCTGGCGGTTTGGCACCTCAATGCCCACGGTGGAAATCTTATCGGGGATGGGGGCCACACGCACCGCGGAGGCGCCCAGAGCCAGGGCGATGTCGTCGGAGAGGTTGGTGATCTTGTTCAGCTTCACGCCCTGCTCCAGCTCCAGCTCGTACCGGGTCACCGAGGGACCCCTGGTGACGTTGACGATGTGGGCATCCACGCCGAAGGAGATGAGGGCGTCCTGGAGTCGCTGCTGGTTGGTCTGGAGCTCTCCAGCGGCAGCGGCGGCCATGCCGCTGCCTTCCGCCAGCAGGGACACAGGGGGATAGCGGTACACCCCGGTGTTGCTCTGTTCCATGCCCGCCTCGATCTCCTGGGCCACCTGGGCGTGGGCCTGTTGAGCCTCCTGGCGGGTAACCTTCTCCACCGGGGGCTGGGCCGGTGCGGGGACGGGCTGAGCCACAGCCGGCTCAGGCTCTGGCTCCACCTGGGGTGCGGGGAAAATCTCGGGCAGTTCCTCCTCCACCGCCACCTCACCCGTGGGCTCCTCCGAAACTGCGGCGGGCGGCGTAGGCTCGGATTCCTTCCCCCACAAGTCGAATAGCTTCTTCTTTCGGGGGGCAGGCTGAGGGGCGGGGGTGTCGTCTACGGGAATATCAATGGCGGGTTTCCGCTCCCTTCTCCGAGGGGCGGGCGGCTGAGGCTCCTCATAGGTCTGAGGCTCTTCCGCTTCCTCCTCTTCCCACCGGGCTTGCCGGGCCTCTTCCCGCTCCTCCATCCAGCCCCGCATGTCCTGGTAGAACTCCACCGGGGTACGATTGAAGGAGAAGAGCAAGGTGAGCAGAGTCACCACCAGGAGCACCACCATAGCTCCCACCGTACTGAAGGCGTAGCGGAAGGAGATGGCCAGGATGCCGCCCAGCACACCGCCGGAGTTGCTGCGCAGACCAGCCATCCACAGCTGGCCCATGAGATTCATCCCCCATGTAAAGCGGTTTCCGCTGAGCATGAGGTGGAGTATAGCCCCGGCCAGCACCGGCAGCAGCAGTGCACAGGTCAGGCGCAGCCGCACCGGGCGGCGGCGGTGAAAGATCAAGATGTAGGCGCACAGCACCAAAACGGGCGGCGCCAGGTAGTAGCCGTAGCCACACAGGCCCCGGAGCAAGTCGCAAAACAGGTCGATGAATGCGGCCTTGACACCAAAGTAGCCAAAAGAGCCAAAGAAGGCCAACACCAGGCATACCACGCCGCCAATCTCTCGGTGGTAGGAAGGAGCGGCAGGGGCCGCCTTCTTTCTGGGCTTGGCGGTGGAGGTCGTCTTCTTTTTGGTACTTTTGGGAGCGGCAGACTTGCTCTGGGTCCGTTTCCCGCCGCTTTTGGTGGTTTTCTTTTGCGTTGAAGCCATAGCTTCCTCCTCACATTAGAGTACGATAAAACCGGCAACCAGGGAAACTACGCCCACGATCCAGCAGTAGTATGCAAAATTGCCGAACTTGCCCTTGCTGGCCAGCAGGCGCACCAGCTGGATGGAGAAATACCCCACCACGCCGGCCACCACCATGCCCGCCAGATAGTTGGGCAGCAAACTGGTGTCCACACCTTCGCCCACGGCTTTGACCACCTTGAGCAAGGTAGCGCCCAGCACCGCAGGCAGGGACAGCAGGAAGGAATAGCGCACGGCAAACTTCCGGTCAAAGCCCAGAAGCATACCGGCGGAAATGGTGCTGCCGGAACGAGAGATGCCGGGGATGGTAGCCACCCCCTGGGCAATGCCCACCAACAGAGCATCCTTCACGGTGGCGGTACGGGCGTTCTTACGTCCGCCGCCCATGCGGTCGGAGAAAAACAGAATAAAGCCGGTGAGAATGAGCATCACAGACACAGCCGCGGGATAGTTACCCAGCTGCTCCACCACCCCCTCCAAGGGCAGGACCACAAACAGAGGCAAAGTGCCCACGATGACCATCAACACCAGGCGGCGGGCCGTGGGGGGCCGGGACTCCCGGCTGCCATGGCCGGAAAACAGAGAGGCGAAACCGCGGAAGAACTCCACCACCATCTCCACAATGTCCTTCCAGTATACCACGCACACGGCGAGAAGCGTGGCAAAATGCAGCAGGATGTTAAAGAGGTTATCCACCTCTTTCATCCCAAAGAAGTGCTGCAACAGGGTCAAATGCCCGGAACTGGAGATGGGCAGAAATTCCGCCACGCCCTGGACAAAGCCCATAAACATTGACATGAGCAAGGACAAGATTATCACCTCATTTTTCTTGATTGCCCAGGACTGAAATCCGGTGCATCATAGTATATTACCACATCCCATAGTCAAATTCCAGCGTTTTTCTCCCTACCATCGGAAATCTCGTCAAAATATCTCATATCCATGCAAAAGGCCAGATGATATTGCATCGTCAAAAAGCCCTCGGCAGAGTTTTCCCGCCCGCTGGCGGGAAAATAAATCAAAATCTGTTTTTCCCGGGGACATGCGCATCGGAAAAAACACATCTCAGCCCGCAAGTGTGGAATCGGGTCGCCCTTTGACCCGATTCTGCATGCAGCGGGCTGCATCTCCTCTCAAAAATGCTGGCATTTTTGAGAAGCGTGTCGAACTGGTTCGACATGCGAAATACCCCGGACCGGGTTCTCCCGGTCCGGGGTATTTGGTGCAAAGAGATCAGCGGACTCGCTTGCGGGCCGCCGCAACCACAGCCAGGCAAGCAGCACAGACCAAGAGGGTCAGAACGGGCACCATCACCCAGTTCCCATCTCCGGTCTGAGGCACACTCTCCGGCTTCTGGGTGGCATCCGGCTTGTCCGTGGTTTCGGGCTTGTCGGTGGCGTTGGGGGTCTCACCGCTCTCGGTGGTCAGGCCACGGATGGCGGTGTCCAGCTGGGTCACAGCGGCGTCCACCGTCTTCTGGTCGTCCTCGGTGAGGCTGTTGTCCGCCATCACGGTCTGAGCGTTGGCCAGAGCGGTGCGGAAGGCGGCCACGCTCTCGGCGGTGTAGCCGGACAGGTCCAAGCTCTCAGCCTTGCCGATGAGGTCTTCCAGGATGGACTTGTTAGCCTTGAAACGCTGGGCCAGGATGGCATTGAGCAACACCTGAGCGGCGGGCTGCACGTCCTCCTCCATGGCGTCGCCGTCGGCCATCACGTCCTTGGCAGCCGCCAGGGCGTCCACCAGTTCCTGCCAGTGGTCAGCCACATACTTGTCGGCGTTGGCGGTCATGTCCTCCGCCTTGGCGATCAGCTGCTCCAGCAGGGTCTTGTCGCCCTGGGTGAGGCCCAGGCCCCAGATACCTTCCAGCAGGGCGTCCCAAGCGGCGTTGACATCCTCCTGAGAGGCGTTTTCATCCGCCAGAACTACCTTGGCATTGGCCAGTGCCTGTTCAAAAGCAGCCTTGGCAGTGTCGGTGACACCCTCGGTGGAGAGCGTCATGGCGTAGTCATAGGTCTTTTGCAGCAGGGTCTTGTCCACCTGGCTGGGCTCGGGGGTAGGCTCCGGCGTAGGCTCGGGAGTGGGAGTAGGTGTAGGCTCCACAGGCAGATTCTCCATGGCCTCGGTGAGGGCTGCGGCGCTGTTCTCCACCTCGCTGCGAGTAGCCAAGGGGCTGCCTTGGAGGGCACGGGCCAGCACCACGGCCTCAAACAGTGCCCGTTCCTCCTGAGTGCCCTGGGATGTAAAGGTCAGGCCCTTTTCAGCCACGATCTCCTCGGCCTGGGCCAACAGCGCCTGGAGCTCTGTCTTGTCCACCTGCTCGTAGACCAGCATCTCCTGGAGCTTGTACACACCGCTGGACTGGTTGCCCTGCATCTTCACAAAGCGGGCCTCCACCGCCTGGTCCAGCTTCACGGTCTGGCGGGCGGCAGTGTTGCCGGAGACCATCTTGGCCTCGGTCCAGGTCTCCCCGTCCAGAGAGGTCATAATCTTGATGTCACGGCCCACGCCGTCGGCTCTCCACTGGAAGTCCACCTGGGAGATGGTGCACACCTGGCCCAGGTCCACGGTGAGGGAGCTGTCCCCGTGGTCGCCCTGCCAGTAGGAGTAGATCTCCGAAGAGGCATCGTCGTCGCTGGTGAAGGTCTCGCCGTCCACCGCCTTCATGGCGATGCGGGTGCGCTGTACCCCGTTGTCCTGGCCAGAGGCGTCGCTGCTCTGGTAGGAGTCGCCACCGGCGTAGGCGTTCTGGGCCACGTTCACCAGTCCGTCATCGGTCCCCGCCACCTCCTGGGCAGACAGGGCCTTGTTGTACACCTTCAGGTTGGCCATCTGGCCGTGGAAGTCCTGACCGATCTTCTCCAGGGGCAGCAGCACCGAGGAGTAGAGGGTGGACACCGCATTGGGGGTCACGCCGTCCTGGTCCTGCTTCTGGGACAGGAAGGTCACCAGCTGGCCGTTGACATAGAGTCGGGTGGCCTGGAAGGTGCCCACGATGGTGATGTTCACAGCGGTGCCGTCGGTGGGCACCTGGTAGCCAAAGTCACGGGTGAAGTAGTTCACATCCGCACTGAGGTTGCCATTATGTCCTGCCACCTGGATGCGGCCGTCATAGCCGGAGAACAGGGAGGATTCGGCGGTGTTTGCCTCACCCTCCTGGGCGGAGAGCTTCAAATCAAAGGAGACGGTGTAGGGGTAGGACAGGGTCTTCAGCGGGGTCTCCAAGAGGGTGGAGCCGTCGAAGGTGAGCCAGCCGTCCTCCACAGCGCCGCCGGTGAGGGCGGCATCATAGCCGTTGCCGCTGGCGTCATACACCTTGTCTCCGTCCTTGGAGACATTCTGGAAGTTGTAGTCCAGCACCAGGGAGCTGGCGCTGTCCACCTCCATGGCGATCTGGGTTCCGGGGCCCTCGGCCAGACGGGCGGCACGCAGCTCGTACTCAGGGAAGGTATCCTCCTCGTCGGTGCCACCCCAGGTCTTTTCGCTGAGGATGGACACGGTGCGCAGCACCCGCTGGTGGATGTCCTGCTCGGTCATGCCCTCCTGGCTCTGGTCGCCCCAGACCACGCCCTTGGCGCCCACCAGGTTGGGCTCACCCACCAGGGGATTGTTGCCGCCGAACATGGTGGGGTTCCAGTCGTAGAACAGGTACTCGGCGTTGGGCACGTCTCGGTTGGTACGGCCGGGGTTGGCGTACAGGAAGGCGTCCCGGCAGTTGATGACCCGATACCCTTCGGCCACACGCTGGGCGGCCTGGTCATAGGCGGTGCTCCAGATGTCCAGCTGGTAGTCCTCCGCCAGCTCCTGGGCGGTCTTGCCCAGGGCGGTCTGAGCGGTGGCAAAGCTGCCGGTGCTGGCGCCCCACATGCGGATTTTGGTGTCCTCACCCAGGTTGTTCTGGATGGTCTGGCGCATGGTGTCGGCAAACTTGGCAAAGGCATCGTTGGTGGCCTGGTTGTGCACCCAGTACTCATCGGCGCCGATGTGCACCACGTCCGCGTTCACCACCGGGTCCTCCCCACGGGTGTACTCGTCCCACAGGGTGGAGGCAAAGCGCAGGGCCCGCTGGCTGTTGGGGCCGGTCAAGTCCAGCAGCTCCAGCTGCTGGCCCAGGCTGGTGGTGCTGGGGGCCAGCATGGTGCCCCCGGCCAGCCACTCAATGTTGTCCGGGTTCTCAGCGGCGTACTTGTTGTACAGCAGGGAGTGACCGGGCATGTCCAGCTCGGTGAGCACATACATGCCCATGTCCTCGCACATCTGGGTCAGCGCCCGCCACTGGTCCTTGGTGTAGGTGGGGTTGCCCTGATAGTCCTCGTTGTTGTTGTAGTAGTCGGAGTTGATGAGATCGGCAGGAATGCCTGCATGCTTGGTCTCCGAGGTAAGGCTGGGGAACTCCTCGCTCTCCAGGCGGTGGAAGCCGGAGTGGGTCTCAAAGGAGGAGGAGCTGATGTTGGCGTTGTCGTTGTCATTGACATGCAGGTGGAACTCGTTCATCTTGTACCACAGCATGATCTTGGCGTAGTCCTGGAGCAGCTCATAGCGGTAGGGGGTACGGGCCACGTCCAGCATGATGCCCCGCACCTCATAGGCGGGATAGTCCCGCATGATGCCCTGGGGAATGGACACATGGTCCTGGGCCTGCCACAGAATCTGCTCGGCGGTAATGGTGCCATACAGGCAACCAGTATAGGTGGGGGCATAGATGTGCAGCCCCTGCTCATTGGTCACCATCAGGTAGCCCTCCTCCCCCAGGTCATAGGCGGCGGGGTCGGTGAGGGACTCCAGATAGATGTCGTGGGGCCCGGTGGGGGCGGTGCCCGTCTCCACCGTCAGGGTGAGGCCGGAGATCTCCTCCACATCGGTCACCAGGTTCTGGGCCACCTTGTCCAGGCCCACATTGGCCTTGTCGTTGAGGATGACCTTGGAGTCGGCGGTGAGGGTAAAGCTGCCCTCATAGCCGTACCACTCCTGGACGGTGGGAATGACCTCTGGCTTGGGGTTGGGGTCGGTCACCGTGGGGAACCACTCAGCGGGATAGTTGGAGGAGTGGTCGGGCACGGTGACGGTGACATTCTTCTGGGCATAGCTGGTCTCGTCTCCCCGGTCGGTAAGGCGCAGCAGCAGCGTCACGTCCCGAGCGCCAATGTTCCACGAGCTGATGGTGCCGTCATTGGCCACCACGTTCTCCAGTTCGCTGCCCCGCACCACCAGGTCCGCCCCGGAGATGGTGGGCAAAGTGATCTGGGTATCTCCCAGGCTGGGATTGGACACAGTGACTTTATTCAGTTCTCCATCCACGTCCACAGGGGGGTGAACGTCGGGATTGGTGCCCATGAGCGCAACCTCGGCAATGTTCACATTGTTGCCGCCGGGGGCCTGGGCGTTGGTCTTGTGGATGTACAGCCGCACATACCGGCCCAGCTGGGTCTGACCCAGAGCGGGCTGGGACGTGGTGGTGATGGTGTCGGTATAGCTGGCAGGGTCTGCGATGTTCTGCCCCTCTCCGTTGACCAGAGTGGAATTAGCCGAAGCTCGGCTGACATAGGCCACCCGCTGCCAGGAATCCGCATCCTCCGGGGTGTCGGTGGTCTGGAGCTCATATTCCATGGCCCACACCTTGTTGCTGGCGTAGGTGATCTTCACGGTCTGAAGCTTCGAGCCGGTGGCTCCCAGGTCCATCTGGAGCCACTGAGGGGTCTGGAGCTCCTGGTCCTTGGAGTTGTCGGTGACCTTGAAGTCCTTCAGGTCCGGGGAGTTCCACTGGGTGGTCTTGGAGCCGTCCACCGCATTGGATGCGGAGGTCCCCTCCACGGCCCCGCTGGCCGTCACCGGGCGGTTGAGGGCCAGGTTCCAGGGCTCCTCGGTGGGTTCTTCCGCCTCTTTGGCATACACCTGAATCTCCCGCAGGCACACGTTGTTGCCGGGAGCGGCGGTGTTCACCTTTTCCACATAGAAGCGCACATACCGCTCCACTGAGGCCCCCTCTGCCAGGGCGGGGGTGGTGTCCGAGGTGATGGTGTCGGTGTTGGCAGCGGAGGCGGGGGTGGTGTTCCCCGTCTCGTCGGCAATGTTCTGGCCGCTGCCGTTTTTCACCGCTCCGTCAAAGGGGGAGCGCTCCACCCGCACCAAGGTGGTCCAGGCGTCCTCTGTCCCGTTGTCCGAAGAGGTCTGAATCTCGTACACCATGGGCCACACCTTCATGTTGTACCACAGCTGAACCCCCGCCACCTCCACGGGCTGGGTCACGCTCTCCCCCAGGTCTACGGTGAGCCATTGGGGGGTCTGAGCGTCCGTGGGAGACGCTCCGCTGGTCTTCATGTCGTCCGAGGCCCACTGATAGGTCTCCTGGGTGATGCCATCCACGGCATAGTGGGCAGTGGACGCCCCCGAGGACACGAACACCGGACTGTCCGGGGTAATCATGGCGGTACCCTCTACGGCACGGGCCGCCGCCTTGGTATCTCCACCTGTGTCTGCCGCAATGGCCTGCAGGGGCAGACTGCTGGCCAGGAAGAGGGCGGACAGCGCCAGGCTGAGCACCTGTTTTTTCTTCATTACCTTCATTTCCTTTCCTCCCTTGTCAAATTTCGCTTCCACTTGTCTGTTTTAGTTTAGCACATTTTACAATAAACGCAAGGTTTTCTTTTCGTTCTCTGTCATTTTGCGGTGGATTTTTCATCCACATACATACAACTTCGGATTTCATTGACACAGGCCCCCAGGTCGGGTATCATTACAGGAAAGGACATGGGACGGTGCGTCTCCCCTGTCCCTGATACTTTTTGGGGTGAATCAACATGAAACAAAAGAAAACACACAACCAGCCGCAGGCGAAGTCTTCGGGCTTTCTCTTCAACTTCATCCTGTTTCTGGGCTTCGTATTTGCCGTCAGCGCCGTTGGCATCTTCATCTCCGGCTATTCCAACTTCCAGACCCAGTGGGACCAGACCGAGTGGACCGTTGCCACTGCCCAGGTGGTGGAGGTCACTGACTCCCAGGTGAATGGTACCACGGTGTATGAGGTGGAGTACCAATACGAGGCAGGAGACACCACCTACACCGGCACCGCTCAGCGCACCAGCAACGATCTCAAGGCTGGGGACTCCCTGACCATCAAATACAATCCCGACAGTCCCGATGCCTCCACGGCCAATCTGACCGTGGACATGGCCTTTATCATTCAGGCCAGCATATCCGCCGTGCTGGCGGTGATCTTCCTCTACGGCCCCTCTCTCTACAAAAAGAAAAAGGAGGGCGGCCCCGTTCGCCGTCTTCCCCTGCACTAAATGAAAATCCCGCTCTGGATAACCAGAGCGGGATGCAGACTGTCGAAGAACCCCTGTTTTCATGAAGCGAAAACAGGGGTTCTAGTCG
>ERZ1643251.1091-NODE-1091-length-32625-cov-24.256586_pt1 | contig 32625 bp, 37 predicted proteins | sample MGYA00579261_ERZ1643251 | MGnify/ENA primary metagenome ERZ1643251 (study PRJEB29033, sample SAMEA4952267) | chicken gut metagenome | biome: Broiler Chicken; feature: Gastrointestinal Tract; material: Caecum | place: Ireland | collected 2018 | study: Broiler... | reverse complement strand
TTGCAATGATTTTGATGACTAGATATAGACTTTGCCTTGGCAATTTGGTACAATAGAATTGGTGTTAAAATATGAAAAATAAAAAAGGTTTTACTTTAATTGAATTATTATGTGTAATTGCTATTCTTGCTGTTGTAACATGTATTGCTAGTGTGAGCGTAATTAATTTATCTACTAAGTCTAAAGAAAATTTATATTGTGCTAAGTTAGAAATGATTGAAGCAGCAGCTAAAACATATGCTGTTAGTTATGAATATGAACTTAATCAAAGTACTACTTACTATGAAGGAAATAAAAGTTTAATCATAACAGTTAATGATTTAGTAACAAGTGGTAATCTATCTCCTGATAGGGGAGATACAGTAATAAACCCTATGAATAATGAATCTTTAAATAATTTGGAGATTATTCTTTATTTAAAAAATAATCAAGTATATGTTCATATTGATAATAATGTTTGTTAAATAGATATTTTTATGATAAAATAGGAGCCTAAAAAGGAGGTTTTACTTGATGAAGAAATGTGTTTGTTTAATTGGTAAACCAAATGTTGGTAAATCAACTATTTTTAATAAACTTATTAAAGAAAAAAAATCAATTATTATGGATGAACCAGGTATAACTAGAGATAGAATATATGGGGTAGTAAATTATAATGATAAAAAGTTTTCACTAATTGATACAGGGGGACTTACTGATTCTAAAGAAGATTTTAATAAAGAGATTAAAATACAAGCTGAATTGGCAATAGATGAGGCAGATACTATTCTTTTTGTAGTTGATGGAAAATATGGTTTAGATGCTACTGATTTTTACATTAAAGATTTACTTAGAAGAACAAGTAAAGAAGTAATTGTTTTAGTAAACAAAATGGATAACAAAGAAAGATTAGAAAACATATATGAATTTTATGAACTAGGCTTTGATAAAGTAATTCCTGTTAGTGGTGAACATAATATTGGCTTTAAAGAGTTATTAGAAGAATTAACTAAGGATATTAATAATACTGAGGCAAATACAGATACTACGCCAAGATTTTGTATGATTGGTAGACCAAATGTTGGGAAAAGTAGCTTAATTAATGCAATACTTAATGAAGAAAGGGCAATAGTAAGTGATATTGCTGGCACCACTAGAGATGCTATTGACACAAAATTTACATATGATAAAAAAGAATATATTATTGTGGATACAGCAGGTTTACGTAAAAAAGGGCGTATCTATGAAAATGTCGAAAAATATAGTTATCTAAGAAGTATTAGAGCGATAGAAGAATCAGATGTATGTGTCGTAGTAATTAATGCTGAAGAAGGAATACTAGAGCATGATAAACATATACTTGGATATGCGATTGATGCTGGTAAAGGCATAGTTCTAGCAGTCAATAAATGGGATAAAGTAAGTGACCCTGATAGTGAGATAAAACAATGGAAGAAAAAAATAGAGAGTGAATTTAAATTCGCTCCTTATATCAAAGTAGTTTTCTTATCAGCATTAACCAAAAAAAGAATCCATACTCTTATGCCAGAAATACTTAGTGCTTATGAAAATAATCGAAAAGAAATTAAGACAAGTTTACTGAATAATGTGATTATGGATGCTGTAAGCTTTAAAATACCACCATCATATAAGGGAAAAAGATTAAAAATTTATTTTGTAAGTGAAACAGGGATAAATCCTCCTAAATTTACTTTCCAAGTAAATAATAAAGGATTATTGCATTTTAGTTATGAAAGATATTTAGAAAATAAATTAAGAGAAAACTTTGATTTAACAGGTACGCCTATAATTTTACAATTTAAAAATAAAAATGAAAGGGAATAAAAAAAGAATTAGAATCAAACGCTAATTCTTTATTTTTTCTTTTTCATCAATTCTTTTCTTATTTACTACATGACTTTCATTATAAGTAACTAACTCATAAGTAGAAATACCTAATTTAAAGGCAATTTCTTCAATATGATCAATAGTAATATTTTCTTCACCACGTTCAATACAAGCCATATATTTAGGATTAAGTTCTAAATTTGTATAAAATTTTTCTTGGGATAAACCTGTTTGATATCGATAATACTTCAAGTTCATACCTACTACTTCTTTTAAATTCATCCAAACACTCCTCACACTTAATATTATTGATAAATAATCATAAAGTCTACCCACCGATAACTACACAAAATTTGACAATCAAAAAATTTTGATATATTATAGTACTAGTGGAGGAGTTATGGCGAAAAGTAGTACAAATGTAAATTTTAAATTACAAAATTTACGCAAAGAGAACAATATGTCATATGAAAGTGTTGCTAAAGAAGTAGGAATATGCAAAGCTTACTATTGGCAAATTGAAAATGGCAACAGGAGATTATATTATGATTTAGCATTAAAAATAGCTGAGGTATTTAAGAAAAAACCTGATGAACTATTTTATGAATATTATAAATAATCAAGGATACGCCCCTAAGCATATAATGTTTTAGGAGGCGTTTTTATGTTAGATGATTCTTTATTTAAAAAAATAGAGAAAAAAACTAAAGTAGATAAAAATACGATTGTATCTTTAGCAGAAAAATTACAAAAAGGGAATATGAAAGATGAGAAAACTTTAGGTGAGGTAATTGATACTTTAAGTAAAATGACGGGAAAAAAAGTAAATCCAGAGTTAAAAAGTAAAATCATAAAAAAAGTAGTGAGTGATGAAGTGCCAAAAAATGTCGATAAAATGTTTTAAAATATAATGATTTTATTTGCCAAACTCTATCAGAATCTGTTATAATAGCATGTAGGTGGAGTGTTATGGAGAAAATTAATAATGTTGTGGATCTTATGAATTTATTAGATACAATAGAAAATGGTTGGCAAGATATTGATAGAAATGTTTATATCAATACAGAAAAAGGATTTAAAAAGAAATATGTATTATCTAAACCAGAAGAAGTAATTGAAAGTAAAGTAGGAAATTGTTATGATAAGGTAGAATTAGAACGTAGTGCTTTTAAAAACTTAGGGTTAAAATTTAATACTTATTTTATGGTTTATTATGAATCAAAAAAACTTTATACCCATACTTTCTTAGCATATGAAGAACATGAAAAGTTCTATTGGTTAGAACATGCATGGGAGCAAAATAAAGGAATTCATGAATATTTGAGTTTATATGATTTATTAAAAGATGTAAGAAATAAATTTGAGAAATATAATAAACTTAAAAATATGGATGTTGATTATTTATGTATTTATAAGTATAAAAAACCAAAGGCCCATATTGGACTTAAAGATTTTTATAAACATTGTGAAGATGGCGAAAATGTCCTAATCTAAACTTGTATTTTTAAATAATGTATGATATACTTGACTAAATCGATGATGAAAGACACGATAAATAAAAATGTATTTTAAAGAGAGCTGATGTTTGGTGCAAGTCAGTAAATAGTTTTATTTATTACTACTTTCTAGAGAGACCAATCATCTCCGGATAAAAACCGTTATACAAATAAAGTAAAATAAAGGATGGTACCGTCATATTTTGACTCCTTAGGTATCATCTTTTTTTATTGAAAGGAGAGTTTTAATGGAAATAAAGCCAAAAGACAAATTTAGACATTTTAAAGGAAATATTATAGAGGTAGTATGTATAGCTAAACATTCAGAGACATTAGAAGATATGGTAGTATATACTCACGATAATGAATATTGGGTAAGACCTATGTCTATGTTTCAAGATAAAGAAGACGTTACAAATAGACCAGATAATATAACTGGCCAAAAATATCGATTTGAAAAAATTAAGGAGGAAGAATAATGATAAATATTAAAGAAGATGAAAATTTAAGTGTATTGAACCACAGCTGTGCTCACCTTTTAGCTCAAGCGGTAAGCCATTTGTATCCTGAGGCTAAATTCTGGGTAGGGCCAGTAATAGAAGAAGGATTTTATTACGATATAGATCTTGGTGATAATACTTTAACTGAAGAAGACTTACCAGCAATAGAAAAAGAGATGAAAAAAATTGCTAAAGATGGTAAAAGAATTGTAAAACATGTTTTAACTAAGGAAGAAGCTTTAGAAAAATTTAAAAATGATCCTTATAAAATTGATTTAATCAATCGTATGGATGAAGATAGTACAACAATTACTTGTTATACTCAAGGAGATTTCACAGATCTATGTCGTGGGCCGCATGTAGCCTCAGTGCGTGAATGTAAGAATTTTAAACTTCTAAAAGTAAGTGGAGCTTATTGGAAGGGCGATAAAAACAACAAGATGTTACAAAGAATCTATGGTGTGTGTTTTGCTACTCCTGAGGACCTAGAAGAACACTTAAAAATGCTAGAGGAAGCTAAAGAGCGTGATCATCGTAAACTAGGAAAAGATTTAGGCATTTTCATGACTTCTGATTTGGTAGGGAAAGGACTTCCTATGTATTTACCTAATGGCTATATTATTTGGGAAGAACTAGAAAACTATATTAAAGGAAAAGAGCGTAACTTAGGATATAAACATGTATTAACACCACCACTCGGAAATGTCGAATTATACAAAACTAGTGGTCATTGGGATCATTATCAAGATAGTATGTTTCCAAAGATGGAAGTAGATGGAGAAGAATTTGTTTTAAGACCAATGAATTGTCCGCATCATATGATGATTTATGCCAATAACATTCATTCCTATCGTGACTTACCAATTAGAATTGGGGAAATAGCTAGAGATTGTCGATATGAAGCTAGTGGAGCTTTAAAAGGAATAGAAAGAGCTAGAACTTTCTGCCAAAATGATGCTCATTTATTTGTTACTCCTGAACAAATAGAATCAGAATTTACTTTAGTAGTAAATTTAATACTTGAAGTATATAAAGATTTAGGAATTAAAGATTATAGATTTGAATTATCCCTAAGAGACCCTGAGGATAAAGTAAAATATTATCCAGATGATGAAATGTGGAATCATGCTGAGGATACTTTGCGTAAAGTATTAGATCATATTGGCATAAATTACACAGAAAAAATTGGAGAAGCTGCTTTTTATGGACCAAAACTTGATGTTCAAGTTCATCCTGCAGTAGGAAATGAATATACTTTATCTACTTGCCAATTGGATTTCTGTTTACCAATGCGTTTTGATTTAACTTATGTTGATAAAGATGGAAGCAAAAAAACACCAGTAGTACTTCACCGTGCTATCTTTGGAAGTTTAGACCGTTTTATCGCGTACTATTTAGAGGAAAGAAAAGGATTGTTCCCATTATGGCTCTCACCAGTACAAGTTAATATTATTCCAGTAAACAATGAATATCATTTAAGTTATGCCGAGAATTTATTAGAGAGATTAAAGAAAGAAAATATTCGCGCAGAGTTAGATGATCGTGATGAAAAGCTTGGTTATAAGATGCGTGAAAGTGTTATCCAAAAGAAAAATTATGCTATAATTATTGGTAATAAAGAAGTAGAAAATAATACCATAAGTTTCCGTAAATGTGGAAGTGAAGAAACAACTACAGTAAATATCGAGGAATTTATCACCATGTTAAAAGAAGAAATTAAAACAAGAAAATATTAGAAGCTGCTATTTAAATTTAATATATTTTAAAGTCAATTCAATATATTATAAAAAGAGACGTTTTGTCTCTTTTTATAATACTATAGCAATTAAATTATTAGCTCCTTTATTAACAATCTTAGTAACAGTTTGTGATAGTTTATATCTAGTTGCATCAGGCATCATCGATAGTTTAGCTTGTATTCCTTCTTGAACTATAGCTTCTAAGCTTCTACCAAAGATTTCACTTTGCCAAATAGAATTAGGATCTTTTTCATAATCTTTCATAAGATAATTAATTAATTCTTTACTTTGAGCTTCACTGCCAATAATTGGCTCAAATGTAGATTGTACTTCTACTTTCATTAAGTGAATAGAAGAAGCTGTAGCTTTTAACTTAACACCATATCTAGAACCTTGTTTAACTATTTCTGGAGTTTCAAGTCTCATATCTCGAATAGTAGGGTAGACAATACCATAGCCAGAACTTCTAGCAACCTTTAGGGCATCCTTAATAGAATCCATTTCTTCTTTAGTTTCCCTATAATTAGCAAATATTCTAATTAAACCAGCTTTTGATGTTGCAGCACTACCCATAATACTAGTTAAAACTTCATTATAAAGTTCTTCTCTTGTCTCTAGATTAATGGTAACTGTACCTGTTGCAGCATCTAAATTACTAATGTAAGATTTAGAAATATATTCACTATCAGAAAAATGTCCTAAAATGAAATCAATATCTTTAATCTTTTCTACACTAATAACACTTTCTCTAATTTTATCTAAGAAATGTACTTTAATCTCATGATTTTTAGGTAAAGCATCAACCCATTCAGGTACATTAACTTCTATATCTAGAACAGGGAACTCATATAATGCTTTTTTAAGGATTTCCATGATTTCCATTTCATTCATTTTCTCAGCACTAATAGGAAGTACTGGAACATCATAAGTATCTTCCATCTCTTTAGCTATTCTAACTGTTTCTGTATTAGTAGGATGAACACTATTTAAAATAACAATAAAAGGTTTACCAATTTCTTTTAACTCATTAATAATTCTTGATTCTGCTTCTAAATAATTCATTCTAGGAATTTCTCCAAATGAACCATCAGTGGTAACAACTATACCAATTGTTGCATGATCTCTAATTACTTTCTCAGTCCCAATTTCTGCAGCTTCTACAAAAGGAATCGAATCTGGAAACCAAGGAGTCTTTACCATTCTAGGATTTCCATCGGGATCTTCATATCCTTGAGCTCCTGGTATAACAAATCCAACACAATCAACAAGTTTAATATTGGTTGTAAATTCATCAACATGAATTTCTGCTCCATTGGATGGAACAAATTTCGGTTCAGTTGTCATAATAGTTTTACCTTGAGCACTTTGTGGTATTTCATCTAAACAATGTTTCTTTTCATATTCATCGGTAATATTAGGAACAACTAAATTTTCAATAAATCTTTTAATAAAAGTAGATTTACCAGTTCTAACTGCACCAACTACTCCTAAGTAAATACTCCCATTCCCTCTTTTGGCTATTGATTCAAGTAATTCTTTTTTTTCCAAAATTTCACCATCTTTCATCTTTCTAATTAAAAATATGAAAGGGTAATTAAAAATATAACTGAAAACTTGTAATTAAAAAGGAAATTTTATATAATGAAATAGGTGGTACAAATGAAAAGAATACTTAACATGAGTAAAGAAAATAGAGTAAGTTTTTTAATCGCTAATATTTTACTTATCTTTTTTGATAGTATTACTCTTATTTTTCCTATAATTATTGGCTATATCATTGATAATATTTTAATCAATCATAATATGAATCAAATATTATATCTAACTATTTTTATGATTGCTTTTGCTATATTTAAATATGCTGGAGCATATTTTTCTGTAATTAAATTAGAGCACATCTGTTTAAAAATTATTGCCAATGTCAAAAGAAAATGTTATCAAAAGTTAAATGAATTAGATTATTATTATTTTGAACACAATTCTAGAGGAGAATTAATGACAGCATTCACTAGTGATTTAAATAATATTCGAAGACAATTAAGTTATAATATTAAAACAATAGGATTTATAGTTGTAACTTTTATTTGGTCATTTTGTTATCTGTTAACAAAGAATGCTTTGTTTACTTTGATCTTACTTACTCCAGCGATAATTATAGGAGTAATATCTTATCATTTTTTAAGAAAAATAGTTCCTAAATATGAACTTGTTCGTGATAAAACAGCATTATGTAATGATTACATTAGTGATAATATTGAGGGAAATAGAGTAGTAAAAACTTTTGCTATTGAGCATGAAGAAATAAAAAACATGAAAAAATTAGCGAATAATTATATTAATCAAGATATTGAAAACTGTTTATTAGAGGATAGCTTCTTTGCTAAAATTGATTTTTTTAGTAATTTTATGTATGTGCTTTTCTTACTAATTGGTGGATATTTATTTATTCATGATAGTATAACAATTGGTACACTTGTTATCTTTAGTTCTTATCTTTCTTATTTAATTACACCTTTTACTAGATTAAGTGAATTATTAGGAAGTGTTGAAAGATATTTAGTGTCGAAAAAAAGAATATTTAAAATATTAGATGCCGAACCTAAAGTTATATTACTAGGGACAAAGAGTATAGCTAATTTAAATGTACCAATTACCTTTAATGGGGTAAGAGTAGTATATGACAATAAAGTAGTTCTAAATGATTTGAATTTAAAGATCAATCCTAAGGAAACAATAGCATTCATTGGCCCAACTGGCTCTGGAAAATCAACGATAGCCAAACTTCTCCTTGGATTAATTACTCCTGAGTCTGGAGAAATATTAATAGGAAAAGATAACTTTTTAGATTTAAATATTAAGGATATTAGAGAAAAAATTGGCTATGTTTCTCAAAATCCATTCCTTTTTAGTGATACAATTTATAACAATATTAATTATGGTACGAATATTACTAAGGAAGAAGCTTATCATTACGCTAGTCTTGCTTGTTGTACATACATTGATAAACTTCCCCAAAAAATAGATACCATGATAGGAGAAAAAGGAGTGGGATTATCAGGCGGAGAAATGCAAAGATTATCTTTAGCTAGAGCTCTAGCCGTAAACCCTGATATATTATTACTAGATGATATTACAAGTGCCCTTGATATAGAAACAGAAGAAAAGATTAATGAAAGTATTGCCAATTTAAAAATAAAAACAACCAAAGTAATCATTGCTAGTAAAATAGTAAGTGTAATGAATGCAGATAAAATTGTCGTATTAGATAAAGGTGTAGTAGCAGAAGTAGGAACCCATGAAGAGTTATTAAAGAAGAAGGGACTTTACTACGAATTATACAAGATTCAGGAGGGATTATCATGATCAATAACTATCAAGAAGATGAAAATAAAACATCATTTTCATGGCAAAACATGAAAAGAATCTTAAAATATGTTAGTCCATATAAAAGAAGAGTATTTATAGCAATTCTTTTAAGTATAATTTCTTCTATTTTAGTTTTACTAATTCCTCAGATTATTGCTTATGCTATAGATGAGGTATTTCCTGCCAAAGAATATAATAAAATTATTATTCTAGCAGGAATTATGCTCATATGTGTTTTATTATCTGCCTATTTATCGAAAAAGAAAAGCAATCAATTATCCATTTTATTAAACAAGATAGCTCTAGATTTAAAAGTATATATCTTTAAAAAACTAGAATATTTACCCAATACTTATTATGATACAAAATCTCATGGTAAAATCTATACAAGAGCCTCCACTTATCCTGATGAAGTAGCTGTAATATTTTGTTATATCTTAGTAGATGTAGCCCTAGATTTTCTTTCTCTTATCTTTGTTGCTATCTTTATGCTCAACATGAATATATATTTAAGCTTAATTGCGATTATTCCTGCGATTATTTTAATCCTATTCTTTATTTTAATATCTCCACTTAGAAGAAAATTAAAACTAATTGCCAATGATAAAGCAGCAAATACGAATGCTTTCTTAAGTGAAAGTGTAAATGGAATTATGGTAACCCAATCTTTTAATCGTGAAGAAAAAAATACTCATATTTTAACACGATTAGAGAATAAGAAAATTAAAGCTGAATATCATACCCTTTTTGTTGGAAATCTAAACTTTTCTTTATCAGGAATTTTTAATATTGCTACAACAGCCTTAATTTATTACATAGGTCTAATATATATGTATCCTGTAACAAGCATCGGTTCTATCATGGCTATTGCTACTTATGCAGGAAGAATTTGGAATCCAATGCAATTTTTAAGTTCTAATATAGGTCAAATTATGGATGCAAGTAGTTATTTGGAGCGAATATTTGAATTATTAGATGAACCTTTAGTCATAGAAGAAAAAAAGAATGCCAAAGTAATGGATATAGAGGGGAATATCGAATTTAAACACGTAGATTTTGGCTATAATGATTCTTTAGTATTAAATGATTTCAATTTAAAAATCAAAAAAGGAGAAAAAGTCGGTTTGGTTGGACAAACTGGAAGTGGAAAGACAACTGTATTAAGTTTAATATCACGGTTTTATGATGTAAAAGAGGGAGAAATCACCATTGATGGTGTAAATATTAAAGATTTAAAGTTAAATTGTTTAAGAGGAAATATCAGTATGATGCTTCAAGATAATTATTTATTTTCAAGAAGTGTTTATGATAATTTAGTATTAGATAAAAAGATAGAATTAGAAAAAGTAAGAGAGATATGTAAAATGTTAGAAATAGATGAGGTAATTATGTCCTTAGAAAAAGGGTATGATACTATTCTTTTAAATAATGCATCTAATCTATCAAGTGGTGAAAGACAATTATTATGTATAGCAAGAATTATGATCCAAAACCCTAAAGTATTAATACTTGATGAAGCAACAAGTAATATTGATTTAAAAACTGAAAAAAAGTTAGAAAAAGCCTTAGAATTAGTAACAAAAAATAGAACAACCCTAATTGTTGCTCATCGTATTTCTACGATCAAAGACTGTGATAAAATCGTGTTAGTTAAAGATAAAAAAGTTTATGAAGAAGGAACACATAAAGAATTGATGCGAAAAAAGGGAGAATACTATCATCTATATACTAGACAATCCATAATTTAATCTTTACTAAAAAAACATATTTTGCTATAATACATAAGAGGATGTGATAATTTTGAAGAAGTTTTTACTAACATTATTAATGTTAACTAGTTTAGTGGTATTACCAATTAAGGTAAATGCTGAGGATACGATAAGAGTATATTTATTTAGAGGTAGCACTTGTTCACATTGTGAAGATGCGTTAGAATACATTAATAATCATCGTGAGGAAATTCCTGAAAATGTCGAAATAGTAACTTATGAAGTATGGGACAATGATCAAAATGCCGAATTAATGGATACTGTCGCTGACACACTTGAAGTAGACAAAACTGATAATTATGGAACACCACTTTTTGTAGTAGGTAGTGAGTATATTAAAGGATATGGAACTGGTACTTGGGAAGAATTATTTGATATTGTTAGTGATTATAAAGAAAACGGTGGATATGAAGATGTTGTAGCAAATACTATTGAAGAGGAAAGGTTTGATGTAGAAGCTTTAACACTAGATGATTTATATAGTGAACCAAGTATGGTAGCAACTATTATTGTTTACTGTGTATTTGGCGCTATAGTTTTAGGCTTTATTGCTATGATTGTCTTTTCAAGAAAATAAACTACTTTTATTAGTAGCTTTTTTTTGATATAATATAACTTGTTAGAAAGGGTGGTTATATGAAAGTTATTTTACTAGAAGATGTAAGAAAAGTAGGAAAGAAAGATGAAATAATAGAAGTAAGTGATGGTTATGCGAATAACTATTTAATCAAAAATAAACTAGCAGTACCTCTAACCAAAAGAAGTAAAGAAGTATTAGATAGAAGATTAGATGAAGAGGCCAAAGATGAAGAAGCTAGAGTAAAAGAATTTGAAAAAATAAAAAAAGAACTAGAAAATAAAATCATTTCTTTTAAAGTAAAAACAGGAGCAAATGATAAAGTATTTGGTAAAGTATCAACCAAACAAATTGCAGATAAATTAAAAGAAATGGGATATTTAGTTGATAAAAAAATGATTAAACTAGATACAGACTTAGATGTACTAGGTATTCATGAAGTAGAAGTGATTCTACATAAGAGAGTAACATTTAAATTAAGAATAGAATTAAAAAAGTAAGTAGGTGATATTTGTGGCATCAAGAGCATTACCATGTGACTTAGAAGCAGAAATGAGTGTTCTAGGGGTAGCCTTTTTAAGTAGTGAAGCTCTAGAAAAAATAAATGATGAAGTAACAGAAGATATGTTTTACAATGAAAAAAATAGAACAATCTTTAATGCTATTATAAGTCTTTATAAAGAGGGAACAGCTGTAGATTTAACCACAATAAAAGCTGAGTTAGATAAAAAGAAAGCTTTTAATGAAATCGGTGGAGCTAGTTATTTAACTGAAGTAATTGATTCTGTTGTAACATCAGCAAACCTAGAATATTATATCAAAATCTTAAAAGATGCAGCGATAAGAAGAAATGTAATTAATACAGCAACAGATATTGTAACTAGTGCTTATAATGACGAAAATATTACTAATATGCTTGACAATGCCGAAAGAAATATTCTAAATGTTGTAAGAGCTCGTACTTCAACAGAGTTTACGCCCATTCACGAAGTACTAAGAAGAGCAAGAGAAAGACTTGAAGAACTTGCGAAAAACAAAAGTGATATCACAGGAATCAGGACAGGATTTTACGATTTAGATCGTGTTACTGCGGGTCTTCATGGTGGAGAATTAATTATTCTAGCTGCCCGACCTGGTATGGGCAAAACAGCCTTTGCTTTAAATATTGCCACCAATGCTGCTTTTTCAACCGATAAAGCAATAGCTATATTTAACTTAGAAATGTCTGCTGAAATGCTAGTCAATCGTATGATTGCAAGTGTAGGAGGAATTGACTCTTACAAGTTAAATACAGGTAAAATGGAACATAATGATTGGAAAAGATACAATGAAGCGGTGAGTAAACTTGCTAGCACTAATATTTGTATTGAAGATAACGCTAGTATTACTGCCCCAGAAATTAAAGCACAGTGCCGAAGACTTGCTAGTAGTCCCCAAGGCCTTGGATTAGTAGTAATCGATTATTTGCAGTTAGTAACATCAGGTTCAAATAGAATAGAATCAAGACAAGTTGAAGTATCAGAAATATCAAGAAGTTTAAAAACAATGGCTCTAGAATTAGATGTTCCTGTTATCGCCTTAGCCCAACTTTCTCGTAGTGTTGACAAAAGAGAAAACAAAGAACCAGCCCTAGTAGATTTAAGAGAATCAGGTTCTCTAGAACAAGATGCTGATTTAGTTTTATTTTTAAATCGTAAAGATTACTATGAAGCAAAAAGCGAAAAGAAAGAAAGCATTGTTCCTATTGATGTAATCATTGCTAAGCATAGAAAGGGTTCAACAGGATTATATAGACTACTCTTTGAACTAAATATGAGTAATTTCAAAAATTATTTACATACAGAAAACAATGAAGGAGGATATAATGAGTAAAAAAAATATAGGAATAACTGTTTTAATTACCTTAATAGCAGGTTTAATCTTATTCCTAAGTAATATGACAGATAAAATATTTACACCTGCATACTTAAAATATCAAGTTTATTTAGGTGGAGAAAAAATTGGAGTTATTGATAATGAAGAAGAATTATATAATTTAATTGACGAAAATCAAACCACAATTAAAGAAAATTATAATGTTACCAATGTTTATCCTCCAACAGATCTAAAAGTAATTGCAATAAATACTTATAACAACACAACAGATAGTATAAGCGAAGTATACGATAGAATAGAAGCAGCAGATGATTTTACTTTACAAGGTTATATTATCACAATTAAAGGTGATGAAGAAGAATATACAATTAATGTTTTAGATAAAGAAGTTTTTGAAAATGCTTTATTAAGAGTTGTAAATGCCTTTTTAGAAGAAAATGAATATGAAAATTATATTAATAATACTCAAGCAGAAATTGTTGATACAGGACGTTTAATTGAAAATATGTATTTTGAAGAAGATATTACAATTAAAGAGGCTTTTATTAGTGTAAATGAAAAAATATATACAGATGAAGTAGAATTAAGTCAATTTTTATTATTTGGTAGTAATCCAGATAGCGAATATTACACAATTGAACTTGGAGATACTATTGCTTCTGTTGCAAATGATAACAAATTAAACGTAGATGAATTTTTAATTGCTAATCCAACTTATAAATCAGAAGATACGATATTAAGAGTAGGAGATGAAGTAAACGTTACTTTGATTGATCCTCAAATTACTTTTGTTTACGAATTATATGAAATATCTGATGAAATAGTTTATTATGAAAGTGAAACAGTAAGAGATAATTCTAAACCTATAGGATTTAATGAGGTTACTACTCCAGGTCAAAATGGTATTGAACGTTATCGTGAAACCTATGCAGTTACCAATGGAGTAAGAAGCCAAGAAGCAGAAGTAGAATTAATTGCTACCATTCAAGAAGTTCAAAATGAAATTACTACTGTTGGTCCAAATAGAGGAGGAATAAGTAATGCTCACGATCCTGTAAATTTAGATGGTGCATGGGCATGGCCTACTAACAGAGGATATGTAATTACCAGTTACCGTGGATGGCGTTGGGGTCGTATGCATCAAGGAATAGATATATCAGGAGCAGGAAACTTTGGTTCACCAATCTATGCAGCAGCAGAAGGTACAGTTACTTATGTTTATAATTCATGTCCATCACAAGGTATGGGATATGGAGATCCATGTGGTGGTGAAATGGGTAATGAAATTATCATTGATCATGGAAATGGCTACATAACCAGATATGCACACTTACATCAAACAGTTTTAGTAAGGGTAGGCGAGACTGTATCTAGAGGAGAAAGAATTGGCTATATGGGTAACTCTGGTTCATCAACAGGAGCTCATTTACACTTTGAAGTAACATACAATGGCGTCAACTTAGATCCGTTAGACTTATATAGATAATGAAAGTTTGTATTTTAGCAAGTGGTTCAGGGGGAAATTCCACTTATATAGAAACAGATAATTACAAAATATTAATTGATATAGGAAAGAATCGGAAATATATTGTTGACAAATTAGAAAATATCGGAGTAAACCCAGAAGAAATAAATTATATATTTATAAGCCATCTCCATAATGATCACATATCAGCCCTAAAAACATTTTTAAAAAAATATCATCCAACTATTGTTATATCTAATGATATGTTTAAAGAATTAGATGATATACATGATTATGAACATATATTAATTTATGATGATGAAGTAATATTAAATAACTTACAAGTTTATTGTATTCATTCTAGCCATGATGCAACAGATTCAAGAAACTTTATTTTTGAGTCTAATGGACACTCAGTAGTATATGTAACAGATACAGGTTATGTAAATCATAAAAACTTCAAATATTTACAAAATAAAGAAATATATTTATTTGAAAGTAATCATGATATTGAAAAGTTACAACACGGACCATATCCCGATTGGTTAAAACAAAGAGTACTATCTGATTATGGACATTTATCCAACAATGCTTGTAGTCTTTATTTAACCAAATTAATTGGGGATAAAACCAAAAAAATATATTTAATGCACTTGTCAGAAAAAAATAACACGGAAGAACTAGCTTTAAATGAAATTCATCATATTTTTGATACTTATAATATTAGGTTTAGAGACATTAAGTGCGCTAAACCAGATGAAGCAAGTGAAGTGATTGAAGTATGATAAAAATCATTTGTTTAGGAAAACTTAAAGAAAAATATTTAGTAGATTTAGTAAGTGATTATGCTAATAGAATTAATAAATATCATAAGTTAGAAATAATTGAACTAAAAGATGAAGAGGATTTAGAGAAGGAAGCAAGTAATATTGAGAAATCTATTGGGGTAAATGATTATGTTATTACCCTAGAAATAGAGGGAAATGAGTTAGATAGCATATCTTTTGCTAAGCTAATCGATAAAACCTTTATTACTCATAGTACGATTACTCTTATTATAGGCTCATCAACAGGATTAAGTAACAGAATCAAAAATAGAAGTAATTATAAACTTTCCTTCTCTAAACTAACTTTTCCCCATGGTTTATTTAGAGGAATATTACTTGAACAAATATATAGAGCATTTAAAATAAATAATAATGAACATTATCACAAGTAGGGGATTGAAAATGGTTTTATTTGTATGACTTTCTCTTAGACAAAGATTATCAAATAGAAAAGCATTAGAACTTGAAAATACTTTTAATGATATGTTAGAAGAGAAAGAAAAATGTAAGGGAGGAAAATTATGAATATATATAATTTAAAAGGCTCATTAAGAAAAGATATTTTTGATTATCGCTTTCATATAGCTTCCCTATTAGCTGAAAAAACTAGTTTAGAAGAAGAAATAAATGACTTAGAAAATGGGAAAGTATCACCAGATGCTAAAAAACGATTATATGAAAAATATCGTTTGCATTTAAATGAATACAATATAAAAAACTTGCTTCCAACGCTCAAAAATGATTTATTTATAACAAATACTAATTTAAATATATTTAAAAATATCCTAGATTCCACTGTGAATGCCTATAATGCTCTACATTATTATCAAGTATTATCACCTAATTTAATGGGTTTCATCAAAAATCGCTTAATAAAAGAGAAACTAAGTGATGTTGACTTAATTAAAACCATGGAATTTATTAAAATTCATAACACCAAGTGTCATGAAGGAAGACTTAATTCTATCGCTAGTAGTGATTTATACTTAGTTTTAAATATGCTTAACAGTGGCTATGAAGAAATAACAATCGAACCTATTGAAAGTGATAAATTAAAAAAAGCTATTCAAAATGCTATTAATGCTATAGAGAGTAATCCTCTAACTAATATTGAAACCATTTTAACTTTTAATAATTTAACAATAGAAGAACAAATCTATGTATACCAAAATATCTTAAAATACTATCAAGATGAAATATATTCCTTGATTTCAGTTTTAAAAGATAAAGATTTTTATTTTGATATTCCTTTATTACAAACCATTAAAGACGACTATAAAAAGTTATATCAAAAATATATGTTTGTCAGAGAAAAAATTGATACATTATCTTCAAAACTTACTGAACAAGAGCAGTTAGAAACATCTAAAATATCAGAATTACCATCAGATATAAATGAACTAACCCATTTGTATTATTCTACTAACAGTATTGATCCTACCAAATGTTATTTTGTTAAAGATATTGAAAATATGCGCGAAGAATCATACAGTACTATATTAGATTTAATAAATACTTTTAAAAGTGGTGATAATCGCAATACGAAATATTTATCAACAAATGGTAGTTTTATTGAACTAAAAAGTGATCAAGTAAGAATTGTTTTAAAACCAATGGGCAATAATAACTATTCAGTTCAAGGAGCTTTTATCAAGAAAAGTGATAATGATAGATCGACATATGTAAATATTTTTACTAGGCCTACAGCTAAGTTAGATAATGAATATACCAAACAGGTAGAAGAATACTATATTAAATACTTAGAGGAAAATCAAAGAAAAGGTTCTCGTTAGAAAGTAAAAGAAAGAAGTAGTGATTTATGATAGGAAATGATTGGGATGAATTATTAAAAATTATTTGGGGTAGTCCAGGATTTAAAAAGTTTTACCATGTAGTGGAAGAGGAATATCGTCATCATACGGTATTTCCACCCAAAGATCATATTTTTGAAGCCTTAAAACTTACTAGTTATAAAGATACAAGAGTGGTAATTGTAGGCCAAGATCCATACCATGGAGTAGGGGAAGCACATGGACTTTCTTTTTCAGTTCAAAAAGGAGTAGCTATTCCTCCATCTTTGCAAAACATTTATAAAGAGTTGCAGGATGACTTAGGAATTCCCCCAGCACACACGGGTGATTTAACTAATTGGGCTCGTGAAGGAGTATTAATGCTTAATGCTGTATTAACAGTAATTAAGGATACTCCAGCAAGTCATAGAAAACTAGGATGGGAGCGCCTTACAGATTATATTATTAGACTTTTAAATGAAAAGAATGAACCAGTAGTATTTATTTTATGGGGAAACTTTGCTAAAGAAAAAGCCAAATATATAACCAATCCTAAACATTTAGTCTTAACTAGTCCTCATCCATCTCCATTTTCCGCTAGATATGGTTTCTTTGGCTCTAAACCATTTAGTAAAACAAATGAATTCTTAAGAAAAAACGGGTTAAAAGAAATTGATTGGCGCGTAGAAAAATAGACGACTTACATTTTAAAGTCGTCTATTATTTCATCATCCATATCTTTACCATCAAAGAACAATTTTACTTTAAATCCATGAATTTTAGCAATAATATTAGTAGGGAATCTTCTTACAATAGCATTCTCCTCACTAGTATTTTTATTATAATAATTTTTCGCTGCTGTAAGTTTTTCATCCAATCTTTTAATTTGATCAATATCAGCATTAATTTCTTCATCTTGATTAAGTTTTAAATCATCTATCATTTTAAGAATCAAAGTATAACCTTCATTTAATTTTCTATCCATATCAAAATTAGTCATATTAGTACTATTTAGTTTCTCATATTCTTTAAAATAATTTTTATTACTTTCCATATGTTTTCTAATATGATTACTAACACGCATCAAAGTATCATATTTGCTTCTTAAAGCTTCATCAATAATCATTTCTGCTTCATGAATTTTCGTCTTTAAATCATTTAACATATTAAAATGAATTACATAATAAATACCTACTAAACAAATAATAATCACAATAATTAATAAAATTGATAACCACAACATATTCTTCACCATAAAAATTATAACAATTTTTTTAACTTTTTTAAAGTAGTAATTGCAACAAAAGAAAAAATCCTTAATTTAAAGGACTTATCTTTTAAGTTCATCTTCGCCTAACATTTGATTAATCTCAGCAATACGCTTTTTTGTTTCTTCAAGGTCTTTTTTATGACCTTCTATTACAGGTGTCCAATCAACTAATTCAAGATCACCATAACAACCAATCTCAGGCATAAAATGGCCATCAATAAGACCAGAGAGTGATCCCAAACAACGTTCTATATAATTTGCTCTCTTTTGCAAATGGTCTCTTAATAAAACAGGATCTAATTCTACCTCATTGATTTTACTAATTTTATCCAGTCTTTGGTTAATATCCAAAATTATTCCAGCAATTTCTTTTCGGATATTCTCATCATTAGTTTGATAAAAAAGATTAAATAATTCGATATTGGCATTTTGTAATTTTTCAATAACTTCTTCATTTTCCATGTTCTCAAATCCCCAACATTATTTTATCATAAAAAGAATAATTTAACAAATGTTAACAAAACGGGCGTATTTTCCATTTAAAATTGATAGTAATAATACTGATTTTTGATATAATGTTTTTTGAAAGGAGAAGAAAAATGAATATAGGGTATAAAATAAGTGAGTTAAGAAAGAAAAATAATATGACTCAAGAAGAGTTAGCCGAAAAACTAAATGTTACTAGACAAACAATAAGCAAATGGGAACTAAATGAAACATCTCCAAGCTTGGAAGATGCAACTCATTTAGCAGAAATTCTAAAAGTTAGTTTAAATGAATTAGTAGGAAAAGAAAATATATTGGAGGAAAAAATGAGCAATGTTGAACGTTTAGCAGGTATAATCATTAAGATATTAAAAGTAATTGGCATTCTAATTATTATCTACTTTATCTTTCTAATTGGAGCTATTCTAGCCTTTACTGTTTTTAAAGAGAATACTAGTGAAGAAGTGACAGGAAGTATTACCTGTACTCTTAATGATAAGACAGAAACTTTTCTAGTTACCCAAAAAGATAATGAATTAGAAGTAAGTGAAAATGTAAAAGATATCATTGATATAACTGCATACCATAACAGTAATGATATATTAGGTGCAATTACCAAGTACTACGAAGAAAATAATGGTTCTTGCGATTAAGAAAGTTGAAAAAAGCTTTCTTTTTTGCTATTATGGTAAAGGTGATTAAATTGAAAATAGAACATTTAGTAGTAGGTCGTATTAGAACCAATTGTTATATAGTAAAAAAGGATAATAAATGTATCATTATTGATCCAGGAGATGAGGCAAGCAGAATAAAAGAAGCTTGTAAAGACTATGAAGTAGAAGAAATATTAGTAACCCATCATCATTGGGATCATATTTTAGCTTTAGAAGAGTTAGAGGAATATTATCATATTAAACATAATACTTTCCTTAGAAAGACATTTAAGTATGAAATAATTAAGACACCAGGTCATGCTAGCGACTCTTTAACTTTTTATTTTAAAGGGGAAAAAGTCATGTTTACTGGAGACTTTTTATTCTATCATACTATTGGTAGATATGACTTAGAAACATCAAGTGTTAAAGATATGATTCAAAGTCTAGAGGAAATTAGTAAATATCCTGATGATATAATAATTTATCCAGGTCATGGTATAGATAGTATTCTTGGCGAAGAGAAAAAATATTTTAATTCTTACTTTTAACTAAAAAAGCGTTCCCATTAGAACGTTTTTTCTGAATAATCATGACTATAATTAATTCTTTCTTCAAAAGTAACATAGTCTAAATAAATCATACGAAGCAGATACCAATCTCCTGTTTTAGGATCACTCATAATTAAGTGGTCACGTCCAGCTTCTTCAATCACGCCATCGTAGACTTTATCTCTCCATTCGGTAGAATCTGGATAAGAAAAATAAGCTTTTACTTTTTTCCCTTTATTAAGTCGTAAAATATTTTCAATATAACTTTGTTCTATAGGTAAAGATTCCATATAGCTATAATTACCTGGAGGACTAGTCATATTAGAAGTATTATTCGTATTATTAGTTGGAAAAGTAGGATTTCTAAAAAAATTACCGTTCATCATTTCACCTCAATCTATTATATGTAAAGGTCTTATTTTTATGTTGACTTTTGTATTTAAGAGAACTATTATTTTAATAGAGGTAGAGTTATGAAAGATGTTTTTATTGGTTTAATTATAGCAATTGTTGTTTTTTTTATAGTTGATTTTATTTATACAGAGAAAAACACATGTCTAGCCAGTACTTGTGTTAATTGCCCTGAAACGGAAGAAAAGTGCGGAATAATAAAAAAATTATTAGACATAGATATCTATTTATTTGATCGCTTTTGGTAAAAGAAACAAGGTTTTCTATTGACTTTTAATTAAATTATCGATATTATTTTATTAGAAAGATAGGGATGATATGGATATACCAAAGATATTAAAAAAAGTATTAGATAAAAATCGTATACCAAGATTAGTATTAATGATTTTAGGAACATTTTTGCTTGGCTTAAATTATAATGTATTTTTAAAACCAAATGATCTAATTGTCGGTGGAACAACAAGTTTAGCTATTATCTTTAATGACTTATTTGGATGGAATGATCAAATATTTATTTATGTTACAGCGATACTTTTAATTGGGATTAGTTTTATCTTTTTGGGAAAAGAAAAGACAACGAAGAGTATATTTGGTAGTATTTTATATCCAGTAATGATTACACTTACAGCACCATTGGGAGAGATGTTAGCTACTAAATTTGTATTTGAAGATATGATTACAACAGTAGCATTTACCAGTATTTTATATGGTATAGCTTATGGTATTGTGTATAAAATGGAATATACAACTGGAGGTAGTGATATCATTATGCAAATTGTCTGTAAATATATGCACATGCCAGAAGGACAAGCAACAATATTAAGTAATGTGTTTATAATTTTATTTGGTGGAATAGTATTTGGAATACCAAAAGTAGTATATGGTATCATTATTTTATATGTGTCTAGTATTATTGTAGATAAGATGGTAATTGGTATATCTGAAAGTAAAATGTTTATTATAAATAGTAGTAAAATAGATGAAATAGAAAATGTTATTATCAATGAATTAAAATTAGGAGTAACAAGGATCAAAGCAGAAGGAGGATATACAAGTAAAAAGCAAGATGTTTTACTATGTGTAGTTCCCAATAGAGATTATTATATGTTTAAACAAATTATATTAGAATTAGACAAGAATGCCTTTTTTATCATTAATGACTGTTATGATATTGAAGGAGGAACAACCAAAAAAAAGAATATTGGATTAAATAATTTTTACTAAGGTGATCATGTGAAAGTTTATAATTTAAATAAAGAAGAAGTATTAGAAAAACTAAAGAGTAATGAAAACGGATTAACTGAGGAAGAAGCAAAAAAAAGATTAGCAGAAGATGGTCTTAATAAATTAAAGGAATCAAAGAAAGAATCAAATCTAGTTAAGTTTCTAAGTCAATTTAAAAATTTAATGATTCTAGTTTTACTTATAGCGGCAGTAGTTTCTTTCATTATTTCTTATATAAACAAAGAATCATACTTAGATAGTATAATCATTTTATTAATTGTTATCATTAATGCTGTTTTAGGCTATCTAGAAGAAAGAAAAGCAGATGAAGCAATAAAATCATTAAAGAAAATGCAAACAACAAAAGTAAAAGTGCGAAGAGAGGGTACAGTAGAATATATAAATAGCGAAAATTTGGTTAGAGGAGATATTGTTTTATTAGAAGCTGGAGATACAATATCAGCAGATGCTAGATTACTTACTGTAAATTCTTTAAAAGTAGATGAATCATCTTTAACAGGCGAATCAGATTCTTTAATGAAAAGTATAATTCCAATTGAAAAAGAAGTAGCTTTAAGTGATCGAAATAATATGGTATATGCGGGTACAAATGTTGTTTATGGAAAAGGCGAATGTGTTGTCACATCTACAGGTATGTCTACAGAGATAGGCCTTATTGCTAATTCGCTAATAGATACTAAACCTGAACTTACTCCATTGCAAAAGAAAATTAATGGTATCAGTAAAGTTTTAACTATAATTATTTCCATAGTAATATTAGCAATGTTTATTGTAAGTATAATTAAAGATATGCCGATAACAGAAGCTTTATTACTAGCTATATCTTTAGCTGTAGCTGCTATACCAGAAGGACTTCCAGCAGTTATTACTGTTATTTTATCATTAGGAATGAATGCTTTAGCTAAGAAAAAAGCTATAGTAAGGAAAATGTCTAGTGTTGAAACATTGGGAAGTACTGAAATTATTTGTACTGATAAAACAGGTACAATTACAGAAAATAAAATGGAATTAAAAGAAATATATTATAATGGTAAAACTTTAACTAATGATGATGTAATAGAAGAAAATATGTTTTTATATAACATGGCTTTAAATAATGATATTGAAGAAAATGAACAAGGAATAATTGGAGATCCAACAGAGATTGCTATTATTAACTATTTAAAAAAGAGCACTGATCCTTTTAAGTTAAAAAAAGAGTTTTCAAGAATAAATGAAATTCCTTTTGATTCTGAGCGAAAAATGATGTCAGTAGTATGTGTAATAAATAATAAAAAGTATTTATTAACTAAAGGAAGTTTTGATTCAGTAATAAATGTTTGTACACAAATTGAAATAGAAGGAAAAATAAAACCATTAGATAAAAAAGAAATTCAAAAATTAGCTGAAGTAGAAAAAGAAAAATCTAATAGAGCCTTAAGATTACTAGCTTTTGCTTATAAAGAGTTAAATAATGATAAAATGGAAGAAAATAATTTGATTTTCCAAGGATTAACAGGGGTAATAGATCCACCAAGAGACGATGTAAAAGAATCAATTGAGTTATGTAAAAGTGCTCACATAAGACCAATTATGATTACAGGAGACTCTCTAAATACTGCAGTAGCTATAGCTAAAGATATTGGTATATTAACCAATGATTTTGAAGCAATTACTGGTAAAGAGTTAGACAAATTAAGTGATAAAGAATTAGAAGAGAATATAGAAAAATATAAAGTTTACGCCAGAGTAAGTCCAATGAATAAATTATCCATTGTAAATGCTTGGAAGAAAAAAGGAAAAATTGTTGCGATGACTGGTGATGGAGTAAATGATGCTCCTGCTATTAAAGCAAGCGACATTGGAATAGGTATGGGTATTACTGGTACAGAAGTAAGCAAGAGTGTAGCTGATATTATTCTGGTTGATGATTCTTTTTCAACCATTGTTAGTGCAGTAAAAGAGGGAAGAAGAATATTTGACAATATTAGAAATGTTATTACTTATTTATTAATTGGAAATATAACAGAAGTAATCGCAGTATTTGTTGGTTTACTATTTGGTTATACAATATTTTTTCCTATCCAATTATTATTTATTAATTTAATAACAGATTCTATACCAGCTATATCACTAGCGTTTGAAGAAGCAGCCAGTGATATCATGAAAAGAGAAGTTAGAAAAAAAGATAGTTCTTTCTTTACACCATTTTTAATTAGTAAAATATTAGTATCTTCTATTCTAAAAAGTATAGCTATACTATTTGTCTATTTCTTAAATCTTCATATTAGTGGCCCAGAAGTAGCGGGAACTATGGCATTCTTATGTTTAATGATTTTAGAATTATGCTTTGCTTATTCTTGTAAAAATATTAAAAAAACAGTAATAGGTAAAAATATTTTTAATAATAAAAAACTAAATTTAAGTATATTAGGTTTAATAATTATAGGAGTAATTATTTTCATTACTCCATTAAAATCTATATTCAGTTTAACTAGTATATCTATAATTGAATTCTTATACTGTATAATAATTATAATCGTAATGATAGTTATAGATGAATTATTAAAAGTGGAATTAGCAAAAAGATTCAAAGATTGAGTTTAATAGAGATATTTTCTCTATTTTTTCTTTACATAAATAAATATTTTATTACAACATATATGAAGAATACCATGATAATTTAACGATAAAGATATTATTCCTCTAAATTACAAATTAAAAAAAACAAAAATTATTAAATTAAAGATAGAATATCATATATATTTTTGATACAATAAAAAAGGAGGTATAAAAATGTATGCATACTGTATAATAGAATATCCAATTAAAACCCTTGATAAAGCATTTACTTATTTAGTACCTAACCATTTACAAGAAAAATTAAAAGTAGGAATGAAAGTTTTAGTATCTTTTAATCACAGACAAGTTCATGGAATTGTCCTAAAAATTACGAATACTTTTGATGGAGACTATGAACTAAAAGAAATTGAAAGAATAGAAGATGAATTTCTAATTTTAAATAAAGAATTATTATTATTAGGAAGTTATATGCAAGAAGAGACTTTATGTAACTTAATCACAGCTTACCAAACTATGCTTCCTAGTGCTTTAAAGGTTAAAGAACAAAAAATAGATTATAATGACTATGAAATATGGATAAAATTAAATAATGAAACAGAAGCAAAAGAGTTTATTAAAAATCATAGGAAAAGTAATAAAACAAAAATATTAGAATACTTATTAGAAAGAGGCGAAATACCAAAGAAAGAGTTAAATGCTTCTAGTTTAAGAGAATTAAGCAAATTAAATTTAGTAATAGAAGAAAAAAGAATAAAAAAGAAAACTTACTACAAAGAAAAACAAGAAGATAATAAAAAATTAAATGAAGAACAACAACATGCCTTTAATACTATAATAAATTCATTAAATATAAATAAAACATTTCTTTTATATGGAGTAACAGGAAGCGGTAAAACATTAATTTATATTCATTTGATCAAAGAAGTAATCAAAAAAGGAAAAACTGCTATTTTATTAGTCCCAGAAATCAGTTTAACTGAACAAATAGTAAGTATTTTTTATCAAAATTTTGGTAGTGATGTTGCTATATTACATAGTGGCTTATCAAATAAAGAAAAATATGAAGAATATATTAAAATATTAAATAATGAGATTAAAATTGTTATCGGAACAAGAAGCGCAATTTTTGCACCCTTAAAAAATATAGGAATTATTATTATTGATGAAGAACATTCTGATACTTATAAACAAGAAAATACACCTAGATATCATGCTAGAGACATAGCAATGCATAGATGTGAGTTTAATAGGTGTCCCTTAATATTAGGAAGTGCTACTCCTTCATTAGAATCAATGGCAAGAGCAAAGAAAAACGTATATGAATTAGTTACTCTTAAAAATCGTGCTAACAACTTACCACTTCCTGAAGTATCCATTGTTGATATGAAGATGGAACTAGAAAAAAGAAATTTTACTATTAGCGAACTTTTAGATAAAAAAATAAAAGAATGTTTAGATAAAGGTGAACAAGTAATATTATTATTAAATAGAAGGGGATTTTCAACCTTTATTACTTGTAGTAACTGTGGATTTACTTATAAGTGTCCTCATTGTGAAATTTCTTTAACTTATCACAAGAGTTCTAATACTTTAAGATGTCATTATTGTGGATACACCAAAATAAAAGATGATTTATGTCCTGAATGTCATGAAAAAGGATTAAATTATATGGGAATGGGTACGGAAAAATTAGAAGAAATAATTAAAGAAAAATATGAAAGTGCGAAAGTAATTCGTATGGATGCGGATACAACTACTAGAAAAGGAGCCCACGATAAAATAATTAAAGCCTTTAAAAATGAAGAATACAATATTTTAATTGGTACCCAAATGATTAGTAAAGGCCTTGATTTTCCTAAATGTACTTTAGTAGGAGTTATAAATGCTGATACTTCTCTAAATATTCCTGATTTTAGAAGTAGTGAAAAAACTTTTAGTTTACTAGATCAAGCTGCAGGTAGAGCAGGAAGAAGTACGACTCCTGGAAGTGTAATCATCCAAACTTTTAACCCAGATAATGAAACAATAAAGGCTGTAAAAAAACATGACTATGACTCATTTTATGAGCAAGAAATGCAAGTAAGAAAAATACTAAAATATCCTCCATACTATTATTTAGCAAATATAAAAATAGCTAGCAAAGAATATACTCTAGCAAGTACTGAATCTACAAAAGTAAAAAACTATTTAGAAAAAAACTTAGATCCTAAAAGTATTATTCTAGGCCCTTCAACAGCATCTAATTTTAAAAGAAATAATATCTATCGCTTTAGTATTACGATTAAATATCGTTTTGATGAACATTTAATGAAAGTACTAAAAGAGCTAGATAATATTTATGCAACGAACAAGAATGTCTTTTTAGAAATAGATATTAATCCTCTTCGAATATAGTTTATAATAGCAAAATTTTATGATATAATTAAAACTATAAAGGATGTGATTTTAGTGCAAGATTTATATAAATTAACCCAGGAGCAAAATATATTTATTGCTAAAAGAAATATTGTGGATTATATATGGAAAAGCGCTAATTTAGAAGGTATTGCTGTAACGTATCCTGATACGCAAGTAATTTTTGATGGATATAGTGTCCAAGGTTATAAAATTGAAGAAATAACAGCCATTAACAATTTAAAGAAAGCTTGGCAATTCATTTTAAATGATATCGATTTAGAACTAAATTTAGCTTATATTTGCAAAATAAATGGGATAGTAGGGGAAGGCATTTTTTATAATTCTGGAATGATTCGTTCTACACCAGTGAAAATAGGCGGTACAACTTGGCAACCAACTATACCATTTGAAAGTCAAATTAAAGAAGAATTAGATAAAGTATCTGGTGAGTCTAATACTGAAAGAGCGATTAATATGATGCTTTATTTAATGAGAAAACAAATATTTTTAGATGGTAATAAGAGAACCGCCATGTTAATTGCCAATAAAATAATGATTGAAAACGGTTGCGGAATTATCAGCATTCCTATTGATAAACAACCCGAATTTTATAAATTATTAATCAAATATTATGAAACAAGCAATAAAGAAGAAATAAAAGAATACATATATAACTATTGTATTGACGGTATGACCTTTTAATGGAAGGAAATTTTATTATGACAAAACCCACTATTGAAGATTTATTTTATGAGATGATAATTGATGAAAAATTTTGAAACAAAAGCACTTGAATTAATAAATAATGGAGTAGATATTAATGCTTAACAAGAAAGCTAAATTATTATAATAAAAAAATGAATAAAAACAAGACTTCTTTCCCATAAATAAAAGGAAAGGAGTTTTTAAATGGCTAGATACAAAGTAGATATTACAGGAATTAACACAAATGAATTAAAAGTATTAAATAGTAGCGAAATGATTAAATTATTTGAAAGGTATCAAAATGGGGATTTAAGTGCTAAAGAAGAATTAATAAATGGTAATTTAAAATTAGTATTAAGTATTTTACGTAGCTTTAACAAAGGAAATTACAATATGGATGATTTATTCCAAGTAGGAGTAATAGGTTTAATTAAAGCCATAGATAATTTTGATTTATCTTATAATTTAAAGCTGTCAACTTATGCAGTGCCTTTAATACTAGGTGAGATAAAAAGATATATTAGAGACAATAACAGTATAAGAATTAGTAGAAGTATTAAAGATTTAGCTTATAATATCTTAAGATACAAAGAATCCTATTTTAATGTCCATGGGAAAGATCCAACTAATGAAGAAATAGCAGAATATTTAGGAGTAGAAGAATACAAAATAGCTCAAGCTCTAGATAGCCTAAAAGAACCAATGAGTATTTTTGAACCCATCTATAATGATGGAGGTGATACCATTTATTTAATGGATCAAATAGCGGACAAAAAAGATTTAAACAGTGATAAGGATATGCTAATTTCTCTTAGAAGAGGGTTAAATAAGATTAAAGAGAGAGAAAGGGAAATATTAATAGAACGTTACATTATTGGTAAAACGCAAATGGAAATCGCAGCATCTTTAAATATAAGCCAAGCCCAAGTATCCAGAATTGAAAAAAATGCTATTTTAAGTTTAAAAAGAATGATTAAATAGCTTTACAATACTCTTAAAAAATAATATAATTAGACTTAAGGAGTTGATATATTTGACAAGTAATGTTGCATTAAAAAGAATTATTGCGTATTTAATTGACTATTTAATAATTACGTTAATTTCATCAGCTTTAACTTACATAACATTCATTAATCCTAGATATGATGAATATATAGAGACATCACAAGCTTATAATGAAATATTACAAGATTATTATGATAGAGAAATTGATGCAAATGAATTAACAGAAAGGACGCAAGAACTTAGTTATGAGTTAAATAGTAATGGATATGTATACACAATAGGTAGCATTGTCATTACATTCTTATATTTTAGTGTATTTGTCTATTTTACAAAAGGACAAACTCTAGGAAAAAAGATCATGGGAATCAGAATTGTAAGTAATAAAGGCAAAGAATTAAAGATGCATAATTATTTAATTAGGACCTTTATCTTAAATGGAGTAATTATGAATTTACTTACTTTAATTGCTATATGTTTTAAAGAAAGTACATACTTAACCATTTATACTGTTGCTTCCAATCTTGATATGATTTTAATGATTATCATATTCTTAATGATTTTATTCTACAAAGATGGAAGAGGACTTCATGACATCCTAGCAGGAACAAAAGTAATTGATGTTAGAGATGAAGCAAATCTAGCAGTAGAAGAAGAACACAAAGAAGAAAAAGAAGAAGTAGAAGTAATTAAACCGAAAAAAACAACAAAAGGAAGTAAGAAAAACAGTGAAGATTAAAGAAGTAGTAGGAATAGCTTTTATTGAAGAGGGTAAGCTCTTAATTGTCCAATCAAAGAAAAGTAGCAAGACAAACTCATATACTTTTATCGGTGGTGGGGTAGAAGAAGGAGAGACTTTAATAGAAGCTGCCAAAAGAGAAGTTAGTGAAGAAATTCATAGCGGATTTACCATTGAAGATAATGAACTAGAACTAGTTTTTGAACAAACAGAACAAGCAGCAAGTGATCCTAATCTAACGATTAGAATGCATGTTTTTCTAGCTCATAAAAAAATAGACGTACCTCTTATACCAAATGAGGAAATATTAATCTATCATTGGTATACTCCTGGAGAGAACTATCATGTATCAAATTCTATAAGAGATTTTCTAGCATATGCTAAAGAAAACAATATTATAGAAACAAAACAAAGATAAGCTTGAAATATAGCTTATCTTTTACATTTGTTTTACATAAAATAGCGAACTCTACCTTTAGTATATTTCTTTTTTTAAAGTTTTTTATATAATAGGCATCAGAGGTGTGAATATGAACCAAGAAAAAATAGGTAAGTTTATAAAAACTGAGCGAAAGAAAAAGAATTTAACACAAGAAGAACTAGCTAGTATTTTGGAAGTAACAGATAAAGCAGTTTCTAAGTGGGAAAATGGCAGATGTTTACCTGATGTATCCTTATTTACTAAATTATGCAAAGCACTAGATATTACGGTAAATGAATTGTTGAATGGTGAAAAACTAAATAAGGATAATTATCAGGAAAAGACAGAAGAGATAACCATAAATCTAATGAAAAAAATAAAAAAGAACAAAAAAAGATATATCAATATAACTATCATAATGATTGTGTTATTTTTTCTCATAACTCTATTAATTAATGTTATTCCTTATTTTGAATTGGCTGTTCCCTACGATAATAGAATTATGAAGTGTCATATAGATAATGATGAACTTGTTTTTGAGGTGGCGGGATTAAGCGTAATTAATGAGTATTATGTATTAATAGAAAGCGAAAAAGAGGATGTGTATTTTTTTACAACTAAAATATATCTTTCTAACAAGCAAAGAAGTCACTTTGAAGCTTGGGATAGTATGGCTAAATTGATAGATGGAAAAAATTTATCATTTGGTTACTATCATAAATTAGATATTGATAAAGCTAAAAAAGTGAAAGTCTATCATACTGATACTTCTCTAGATCAGATTAAAAATGCAAATAAAAAAGAATTAGAGGAAATTATAAAAAAATCAAATCTAATGTGTGAAAGGGAAGAATTATGAAAAAAACATTAATGATTATAGGTAGTATCATCTTTTATTTAATAGGATTAACTATTTTAAGTTTTTATTTATATTTAGAATTAGCTCCAAAAGTAAGTATGGATGAAATAGATAGAATTATTCTCTTATTTTTGTTAGCATTTTTCTGCTATTTGGGAACATTTTTATTATCCAAATTTTTTAAAAATAATAAGCCTATGCAAATATATTTATATGGGATATTCATTTTATATATCATAACATTAATAAAACTAACTTTATTTGATAGTGATTATGGTAGAGTTGGAATCAATATCTTTGATTGGAGCAAAGAAAATTTGGAAGTTTATTTAAGAAATAATAATTTAATTCCTTTTAAAACAATTATCGAATATATTGCAAGACAAGATAGAATAGCTATAATCAATCTATTAGGAAATATCATTGCCTTTGCTCCCATGGGATTTTTCTTACCACTATTATTTAAAAAGCAAAATAAATTAAAAGTATTTATTTTTACAAATATAATGATAATTTTAACTATTGAACTTTTACAATTCCTAAGTCTATCAGGTAGTTTTGATATTGATGATTTTCTTTTAAATATATTAGGAGCATTAATTACTTATGGATTATTTAGAATAAGGAAAATAAAAAGCATATTAAACAAAATATTTTTAATAGAAAAAAACAACTAATTGATAATTATAGTTGTCTTAAATGATTATATTCATTTTTCCTTCTTGAAAAATTCTTTCATCCATTAATTTTAACTCATGAGAAATAATTGGTTTAAATTCCATTTGCTCTAATATATCTTTTTCAAGATCAACACCTGGAGCGATTTCAATTAAAGTGAGCCCATTACTTTCAAGTTTAAAAACTGCTCTTTCTGTTACAAATAAAATATTTTGTTGATGAATAGTTGCATATTTAGCAGAAAAAGTAATTTGTTCCACATTCTTTTTAAATTTCTTATATTTACCTTCCTGTAAAATATTTAATTTACCATCTTTAACTTCAACTTTAAGTCCTCCAGCTGTAAATGAACCCATGAAGATAATATTTTTTGTACTTTGAGTGATATTGATAAAACCGCCTGGACCAGAAACACGGTTTTCAAGTTTTGAAACGTTAACATTTCCTCTAAAATCTACCTCGGCAAGTCCCAAAACAGCTTCATCAAGAATACCACCATCATAAATATCAAACATATCCGTAGTTTTATATAACGCTATTGGATTAATTGCCCTATTTTCATTCTTAATCGCTTATGGTTATTTTCATATTAATGGAATTAGTCCAATGTGGTATGAGACAATGGCAGGAGGATATTTAAATCAAGCATTTGTTCAAGCATTTGTTTGTATGGGACTTGGATGTTTATTTAATGTATGGATTACTAAATTAAAAGAACATAAATTTAGTACGACAACAAGAGTTTTATTAACAATTGCTCAACTAGTTTGTGCAGGAATTGTTGTATATCACACACTATTTACAACTAACTTTTACTTTACAACTATTCATGCTTTATGTGCAATATTAATTTTCTTAACATTATTAAACGAAAATTATCTAACAAAATTATTAAATCACAGAATTTGGAAATATCCAGGAAAGTTAGCATTATATATTTATATGCTCCATTTCCCAATTATTGATGTCTTATATAAATCTTTCAATATTACAAATCTTGCTTGTTTAGCAATCATTATAGTAGTTGTAACAGTCGGCTTATCTATGCTTTTGATGTTTATTGTCGACTATGTAATAACACCTAGATTAAACCGTAAAAAAGAAGTTGTAGCAAGCAAATAAAGAAAAAGTCCTAATTAAACGTTAGGATTTTTTTAATGTAAATAAATCATTTTTTTAATCAGCATTGTCATCATAAACATATATTTCTGTTACTTTACCAAGTAAAGCTTTATTATAGTGAAGTTCTTTAATATTTGTTGGCGCATCTTCTGCAATTCCTTCATAAACAACTTCCTTATCATTTACAATAACTTTAATATTCATTTTTTTAAAACCATCAATTTTACCATATGTTTTCAAAAATAGCACCTCTTTAATACTTTTATTTTATCACGGTCTAAACAGCTTTTAAA
>ERZ1643251.1090-NODE-1090-length-32632-cov-11.779292_pt1 | contig 32632 bp, 31 predicted proteins | sample MGYA00579261_ERZ1643251 | MGnify/ENA primary metagenome ERZ1643251 (study PRJEB29033, sample SAMEA4952267) | chicken gut metagenome | biome: Broiler Chicken; feature: Gastrointestinal Tract; material: Caecum | place: Ireland | collected 2018 | study: Broiler... | reverse complement strand
TCTATAATTAATATAGAAATGAGGAATATTATGGAAACTTTAAATCTAAATGTTCGTGTTGATGCAAATGACAAAAAAAGTTTTGAGCAATTTTGTGCTAGTGTTGGAATGAATGTATCTACTGCAATTAATATGTTTATAAAAGCAGTATTAAGAGAACAAAAATTGCCTTTTGAAATTAAAACAAATACTTTAGATGGACAAATTTATGAGAAATTAAAGGAAGCAGAATTAGAAATAATTAATACTTCTAAAAGATATTCTAAAGAAGAAATTTTAAATAGTATGAATAACATTATAGGATAGCTCATGTATAAAATAGAATTTTTACCTATTGCTAAGAGAGATATTGATGATATCATTTATTACATTTCTCATAATCTAAAAAATATTACTGCATCAAAAAAATTAAGAGATTTGTTCATGAGCAGTCTTGATAACATTATAGAATTTCCTTATGGATGCTCTGTCTATCAATCAGTTGGTACTTTAAAATACGAATACAGAAGTTATAGAGTAAAAAATTTTCTTATGTTTTATATAGTAGATGAAAAGAAAAAATTAATTACTATTGTTAGAGTTTTATATCAAAAAATGAATATTAACAATATATTAGAATAATTTGATTAGAGTTGATTTACTCTAATTTTTTTATGCAACAAGAAAGCAATACAATAACCCACAATTTAACGACAACAAACATATGCTTGTGCTATATAATTTGCTTTATCAGATGGTATTCAATCGGAAAGGGATTACAATGCTAGTAGAAACATTTTAGAAGAAGGATTAAAAGAGTTAAGGTTAGTATAATAACAATAAATGAAAAAGTACGGGGGCGACGCATTTTGAGAATTAAGATTTTTTATTTTTGCTTGACTAACGCTTGACATAAAAGTGTTAACTATCTTATAATGAATATGTAAATAAAAGAGAGTAGGCATGAAAAATGAATAAATTGAACGAACTATTACAAGAATTAGGAATTTCTAAAGTGAGATTAGCTAAATATTTAGGTGTATCTCGTCAAATGGTATACAATTACCTAGAACTAGATGATATAAATAAATGGCCAAAAGAAAAGAAAATATTATTATATAAACTTCTTGATATCTCAAATGATAATCCAAATCCTTTTGGTCATATTAAGGTGACAACCGACTACCTTATGAGTGTTGAAAATCGCTTAAATCAAAGCATGAAGAGTGGGGGAGGTGTAGATACCTTTGTTGATCTAAAAAACTTAACCAAAGAATCACAAACCCTTGTTACCAATATTTTAAATCTTCTTCGTGAACGCTTAAGCGATGATAAGAAAAAAGAAGAAAATTACTATGCATTTTTATATTTGTATCATATGTTGCAATCTATGGATAATGTTCCTGAAATCAAATATATTTTTGGATATATGTCTAAAGCCACGGGTTTTACAAATCCTGAAGAATTCAAATTTAACGAAGATAAACAATTCATCTTTGAAGGTATCCTTTACTCTGCCCTAACGCTTTACAACAATGGGGGAGCGTCTCGTAGTAAATTAACCTTATCACACCGTCGCTTTGTACAAGAAATCGAAAAACAAAAAGAAGAAAAACTAGGCAGAACCCAACAACTTTTCACATATCGTGATCAAGCTTTAAAGGAATTAGGTTATGCTGAAATGAACAATGAAAACGCTGCCGAAATAATTGAAAAAATTGCTGAAATTGAATCTCGAGGATCAATACTAAGTACAAATGAATAAAAAGAAAAAGTCGTCCTATATAAGGATGCTTTTTTCTTGTATAATAAGAAAGCAATACAATAACCCACAATTTAATTTCGATGCAAATTACAGCAATACAATCTTTCAATATACAAGTTGCATAATGTATATTATGTAAACTAACGAATAAGATGTGATCTATAATATTCTTTTTGACTAATTGTATTCTTACAACCCCCATTTTTCTTATAATTTGAACATCCTAAAAAATAAGTACCCTCTTTTCTATTTTCGCGAACAAGCATATATCCAGATAAACATTTTGAGCATTTTTCTACAGCCATTTTTCCTCCATGTAAGTTATTTGTAATGAATCCGCATAAATTCTCATCATTCGTACAAATGTACATCTTTCGGTTTAATTTTTTATACATTTTATAGTATAATGGATACCCACACCATGGACAAACCAACTTTTTTTCTTTATATATATTTTCATTTAATTTTCCTAGAGCAATTACATTAGGATAATTTTTCTTTAATTCAACAATAAATTCCGAAGGATTATTTTTAGGGCAAATTAAGAATACTCTATTTTTTGTTCTCGTTAAAGCAACATAAAACAATCTACGTTCTTCAGCATATTCATAAGATCGATCTCTTTTAATAACTAAATTCATGACAGGATCATCATCAATTTGTGCTGGAAATCCATAAGTATCATTCTTTCCGTTTAAAAGAATAACATTAGAGTAGCCTAATCCTTTGGCAGAATGAGCAGTCATAAAAGTGATTTTATACTTCGGATACTTTTTGCACACCACCCTACCCGTTTTATGGTGAAAAATAAAATACTCATTGCTTATAATACGGTTGGAATCAAAATTAAAACGTCCTAAAAGTAAAATATCTAAATTGTTTTTCTTTTCAATTTTATTATAACGATCAATAAGTTCAATCGTTTGAAGAAGAACTTTAGAAAACTCAAACAAAGCTCCGTTTTGTTCCTTGCTTTTAACATCTTTTGGGGTGTTATCATAAGGAATAATAATTACCGGATCAGCAATATGTTTTGGTGAAACAAGTCTTTTTTTAATTTGTTTATCGTTTCGTTGTATAAAACCTCCTGCGATATCAATAACTTCTTGGGCATTACGATAAGTATTACGAATTACAAGTTCATCTCCGTAGCCCATAATACTTAAAAATTGTGTAAATAAGGTAATATCAGAGCCACTAAAAGAATAGATGGTTTGCCAATCATCACCCACAGCCATCAACTTTGCATCAGATACTTCTAGCAAAGCCTTAGCAAGATTAAAACGCTGTTTAGAAATATCTTGATACTCATCAATAATGATATATTTATAAGGAAGTTTCTTGTTTCATCCTGTTTAAAATGCTTTTCGAAGTATTAATCATGTCTTCAAAATCAACCATCTGCCTTTTCGCTAAAAAGTTTTGATAATAAGTATAACATTCTCTAGCAATATCTAAAAATAGTTTCGTGCGAACATTTGATGTTTTATTTTTTAGTGCTTCAAAATCATCATAACTAAAACCGTTAACTTTGAAATTGCGAATAAAATTTGAAAGTAACATGACTATCTTCTTAATATAGCGATTATTTTCATTACTCGTAAGCTTTTTTAACAATTCCTCTTCTTTAATAGGATACAAAGAAAAACCGTTCCTCTCCAAAAGTTCTTTTAAATGAACTAACCTACTTTTTTTATCCTGATAACTTGAAAAAGTGTAAAGTAGCTTCGTTTGATGCATTGCGTGAAGTTTAATTTTATCTTGAATCGCTTTACGATATCTATCTAATTCTTCTTTTGTATAGTGAGTATTTGAGCCATTTTCATCCAAACCAAAATGTTCCAAATAAGCAGAATTTTTTCCTTGAATTAAGAGAAAGTCAGGAGTATAAATTTTTTTAGAATTAGGCAGGGCATAAGGATATTCAGATTCATAAATATAACGAATACCATTGCAGTATAAAAAATTAGCAATTTGAGCTTCTTCAAAAGACTTAACTCTTTCTTCATTTATAGTTATCTTTTTTTTGCTCTTATTGGCAATTATCTCTTCAATCGTCTTAGGATTACTTTTTAATGTTTCATATTCGTTTTTATGGATAACCGAAAAATATTCTTCAAAGAAAAGAAGTAATTTATGCATTGTCTCTTCATCTGTCAAAATATCATTTTTAAAATACTCTAATAAAACGAAAAAAAGATTATCACTTCTAAAAATATTAGACAGTTCTCGAGTTCGTTTCACAACAGAATAGCCAATCGCGTGAAATGTAGTAATGATCGCTGGTATTTTTAATTGGTTTTGAATTTTTTCTTTTAATTCCCCCACTGCTTTGTTTGTGAATGAAATAACTAAAATTTCCTCAGGTTTTATTCCTCTTTTGTCAACTAAATACTTCACCTTCGCAGCCAAAGTAGTCGTTTTACCTGCCCCTGCTCCAGCAATAACTAAACAATGATCTTCCTCATTCAATATGACTTTACGTTGTTCTATATCTAAAGAAATATTTGGATCAACAGAGGTCAAGATGGTATCTAAATAATCTTTATCTGTCACTAAATGTCTATTAATATAGTTTTCGTTATGCTTTTTTACGAGTTCTTGTCTTTCTTTAAAATTTTTCTCATTTAAATGTACAAAGTCTCCCTGTGAAATAAATCTATCTTGTTTTAATAACTCTTCTAACGCGATCATTTAAAATCAACACCCATTCTTTATTAAGATTTTATCACATTTATTTAAAAAACAAAATGATTAATAAGTAGCAATAAAATCCCTAAAAGAAAACCGAGTAAAATATAGCCATTTTCATGATATTTTAAAGCTTTAGGTAATAGCTCATGGATAGCAAGAGTAATCATAAGTCCAGCTACAAAAATAAGGATAAAACCAATCATCGTATCGGTAATAAACTTGCGTAAGAAAAGAAAGGCTAAAAAGGCACCTAATGGCTCAGCAAGTCCAGATAAAAACGTCATAAAAACCGCTTTTTTCTTCGAACCTGTCGCATAATAGATAGGCACAGCAATACTAATTCCTTCGGGAATATTATGAAGCATGATGGCCACACTGATTTTAAGGCCTAATTCCATATTTTGATAACTGCTTAAAAACGTCACTATTCCTTCCGGAAGATTATGAAGCATTAAGGCAAGCATCGAAAGTATTCCAAGGCGATACAAATCCAAATCACTACCACTACTCTTCTCTATTTTTTGGTTCAGAAAATAGACACTAAAAATACCAATGGCAAAAACAAGTATGGAAAAGAAAATGCCTTTAACCAGTTTATAATGGATTAAAATACTTAAACTTGCTTCGGGAATCAGTTCTGTAATGGAAATACCTATCATAATCATTAAAGAAAGGCTTAAACAAAACGTAATAAACTTATTAATTTGTTCACGTTTCCATTTTTTAAAAATAACTACGGAACCTAAAACAGTAGAAAGTCCCGCGATACTTGAAACCAGAAGCGGCATGACATAGACCATAGAATCACCCAAATCATTTTATGCCTTTTCAGCAAAACTATTCTATGTTAAAATAAAAATTACCAAAGAAAAGAGGAAATACATGAATAAAGTTTGGACAAATATTTATACTTTACAACATCCAGAAATCGAAAAAAAATTTAGTATTGTCGTTGGTAACGACCTCCACTTCCATCCTAATTTAAAAACAGAAAAATTAAATAAAATCCTAAATGAGATAGCTAAGTTTTCTCCTGAATACATTATGTTGCCAGGTGACATTATATCCTATACAGAAGCCACAGAAAGCACTTATGAAAGAAATCGTCTTCTTAAGTTATTTCAAGAATTTGGTGAAATTGCGCCGACAATGATCTCATTAGGCAGTCATGATTATTACAAGAAAGAAGACAAATTAAATCCCACCTTGGACAAAAGCCTTTATCATCAAATAAATGAGCTTCCAAACGTCCAAGTTCTTCACAATACACACTATATAGACGACCGTATTTATGTTGCCGGGATCACCCAATCTTATGGCTATTATCATCCAGGTGATAACTTTTCTAAACACTTAATAAAACCTGTAAAAGAAGACAAAGAAGTTCTATTAAAAGATCTTAAAGGTCATTTAAAAGAATTAAGAAATCTTCCTAAAGACAAGCTGAAATTTGTTCTAATACACTCCCCAATTCATGTTGATAGCATCGAAGCTCAAGCATACCTAAATGAATTTGATTATATTCTCTCTGGTCATATGCATAATGGCTGTGTTCCATCCTTTCTTCTTCACTTTTGGAAGTCTACTCGAGGCTTCATTGCCCCAAACGGTGCTTTATTTCCCAAAAATGAACGAGATACGCTTCGTTTTCAAGAAGATAAACTATTAGTAAACGGCCCACTGACAACCTTTCAACCAGACTCTACCTTAAAATATTATTTAAATGAACTTTTCCCCGCTTATTTAAGTGTTCTAGAATTTACAAAATACTCTGAAGACAAAGAAAACAAAAAAATTCCTAAACGAACCCTCTATCGTTAGGAATTTTTATTTTTGCAATCTTTCCTCATCAGAATAAGGAATCTCTTCTACAGTATAGCCATAATTTGCTTCATCAATAGTAAGATACCCGTAACCAGGAAATCCAAAAAAGGAATACGGAAAAGCATAATTATCTTGAAAATTTTGATTTTCGTCTTGAATACGATCAACTTTTCCTTGTATACCAGCCATCCATTCAACGAGTAATCCCCGCAACGTCTTGTAATATTTTAACTTTTCCCTAAAGCCTTTTGAAAGCCTTTTATAATCCATTTGCATATAACATTGTTGTAAATATTCCTTTACCTTATAATCCACAATAGAACCACTTGATGCCACATAACGTCTAGTAATATTATTAGACGTTACCAAAGTAAGTAATAACTGTACCAAAATTTCAAAATATGGATCAACCGTTCCATCAAGTCGTGTATCAATCCTTTTATCTCTAGAACGATTTAAAATTTTTTGCTTTCTAGATTCAGCCAAAGAAGAAATAGCAGTCACAATTTTATCATTTAATTGTTCATTAAGTGTCGTAGGCTTAAACAAACAACAATAAACTTTCAAATCACGGTAAAAAATAGGATAATCTTTTCCTTCTACATCCCAAGTATGCTTTTGAGCTTCCTTTTTCACCCGTACAATAAACAACTCTAACCGATCACCTTGTAATCTAGGATATCTTTGCTGTAAACGGGCTTTAAATTCGTCTTCCGTATACAAAGAAGTTAAAAGATCTATTTCAGTGATATCATTAAACTGAATCTCCCCAATAGGAACAGTATCACAAATATGACCATCTAAAGAATACATCAAATAATAAAATGGACCGCTTTTTTTCACAAAAACACCTTCTTGTCTTTATTTTAACTTAAAATACCAATGATTGGCAATCAAAAGCGTGTATGGTTTTTAAAAAAACTACCATAATACTAGTGGGAGGTAAAAAAGAAATGAAAAAAAATGAAAAACGTGATTCTAGAAAACAACAACGCAACGAAAAGAAAAATCAAAACCAAAAGCAAAATTCTAGAAAAGAAGAAAATAACAGAAATTGTTAATAATGCCTCGAAAAGGAATGACGATGACTTCATTCCTTTTCTTTTTTGGCTCTTGGATGAGCACTTTCATATTCCTCTTTCATTTTTTCATTAGAAACATGCGTATAAATCTGCGTAGTGGAAATATCACTATGACCTAAAAGCTCCTGGATAACCCGTAAATCGGCACCATTCTTAAGTAAATGAGTCGCAAAGGAGTGTCTTAAAACATGAGGAGAAACATCCTTTTTAATCCCAACCTTAACACATAATTCCTTTAAAAGCTTATACAACCCTTGTCTCGTAATTGGTGTCCCACGATTATTCAAAAACAACTCATCATAATTTTTTCCTTTTTTAACCAGTAATCCCCGATAATCCTTTAAATAAAAACTTAAATACTTTTTAGCTGGCTCATTAAAAGGAATAATCCGCTCTTTACTCCCCTTCCCTTCTACCTTAACGCAATCGTTATCGAAATCAACCATATAAAACTTTAAAGAAAGAAGTTCTGAAACACGCATACCCGTTGCATATAAAAGCTCAAGCATAGCCTTAGTTCGATAATCATAAGCCGTTTTTAAAGGAAAGGACAATAACAAATCCACTTCCTCATAACTAAGATACTTAGGAAGTCTTTCCGTTAATTTAGGCATTAAAACCCCATCACAAGGATTTTTACTCAATCGCTCATTGTCGACCAAAAAGCCATAAAAACTGCGTAAAACCGTTAAATAATGTGCTTTCGTTGTCTCTTTTTGATGAACTGTTTGAATAAAATGCTCAATATCCTCTTTAGAAACCTTTAATAGATCTTTATTCTTACCTAAATAAGTCCAAAACGTATACAAGTTATTTTCATAAGATTCTACCGTATTTGAACTTAACTTTCTCTCATACTTTAAAATACGAATATATTCCTCCATCACTGGCGGTAAACACTCTTTTTCTATTACTCTTTTCATACTATTAGTATAACGATTTTGCTTTTCCTTGTCAAATCTGGTACAATAGTCTAAGGTGATTACAAATGGAAATACTAGCCAATCAAATGCGTCCCAAAACACTAAGTGAAGTTTTTGGCCAACAACATCTTATCGGAGAAAATAAAGTTCTTTCTAATCTAGTTCAAAACAAACATATCGTATCGATGATCCTCTATGGCCGTCCTGGTACAGGAAAAACTTCCATTGCTAATGCCATCGTTCATGACTTAAAAAAGCCTTATAAATTTATGAATGCTACAATTAATAATAAAAGTGATTTCGATATAGCCATCGAAGAAGCCAAAATGGAAGGTGATATGATCCTAATCATCGATGAAATTCATCGCATGAACAAAGATAAACAAGACCTTCTTCTTCCCTATATTGAATCAGGCTTAATTACCTTAATTGGCCTCACTACATCCAATCCCTATCATAAAATAAACCCAGCCATCCGTAGCCGCGTTCAAATATTCGAACTACATGACCTAACTGTTGAAGACATCAAAGTTGGCTTAAAACGTGCAACGACTAAACTTCCAGACTGTCAAATTGATGAAGAATGCTTAGAGTTTATTGCCACATCTGCTAGTGGAGATGTTAGAAGTGCCATGAATTTATTAGAAACCGCTTATTACTCCACCAAAGACCATCATATCACTTTAGAAACCTTAAAAAACATTCAATCCAAACCTGTTTTCTTTCACGATAAAAATGAAGATGGACACTACGACGTCTTATCCGCCTTCCAAAAATCCATTCGCGGCAGTGATGTAGATGCCTCATTACATTACCTAGCTAGACTAATTGAAGCCGGTGACTTAGACAGCATCTACCGTAGAATGAGTGTCATTGCCTATGAAGACATTGGCCTGGCCAATCCATCAATCGGTCCCAAAGTCATGGCTGCCATTGAAGCCTCAGAACTCGTAGGGCTTCCAGAAGCAAGAATTCCTCTAGGAACCATCGTTACCGAAATGGCTTTATCCCCTAAATCAAACTCAGCTCATCTAGCCTTAGATGAAGCCTTAAATGACATTCACAAAGGCAATACAGGCAACGTCCCAGATCATATCAAAACCAATAGTCAAACCTACTTATATCCTCATAATTATAAAAATGCCTACGTTCGCCAAGAATACTTACCAAAAAACTTGCGTGGCAAAAAATACTATCATCCAAAAGACAACAAATACGAAAATAGCCTAAACAAACTATGGCAAGAAAGGACAGGAAACAAATGAAAATCGCGCTTATTGGCAGTGGAAATTACAGCTTTGCCATTGCCTCATTACTTTTAGAAAAAACAAATAAACTTACAATGTGGAGTCATGATAAAACATTTACTTTACCTAAATCTTATCAAAAACAAATCACTCTAGAAACTGACCTAACTAAAGCAATCCAAGAAAATAACATCATATTCTTATTAATCTCCAGCACTTACGTTGAAACCACCCTAGAAGATCTCCCAAAAAGCCTCTTTAAAAACAAACTCATCTTCATCGGTACAAAAGGTCTCTTACCTCATAAACCATACTATCTATCCAAGTACTTACGCAACCAAAAACACATTCATCACTTAATTTACTTTGCCGGACCTAATCTAGCGAGTGACCTAAAACGTCTTACGCCAACCTCAATGACCTTTGCTATAACCAAAGCACGTCAAAAAAAACAAATCAAAAACCTTTTCCCAGACTTTATCAGCACACACTTTACCTACCTATTTGAACCCTTAGAACTAGCCAGTACCCTAAAAAATATCTATGCCATCGGTTCAGGAATCTTAGAAGCAAAATACCAAAGCCAAAGCACAACCCTTGCCTACTTAAGCAAAGCCTATGATGAATGCCTATCCATACTAGATCAAATCACCGATTACACAAAATATATGCGTGACTTTAAATACATTCCCTTAGATATCACTGGTGACTTTTTCTTAACTGGAACCATGAAAGAAAGTCGTAACAAAAAATATGGGACTCTCATTCATAACAAAGAAGCCAAAGCAAAATATGAACAAGAAAGTACCATAGAAGGCCTAGTAAATCTACCATATGCTTATGAATTCTTAAAAAAAAGGAAAGTCAAAGCTCCCCTATTCTATACTCTATATCAAATTATCATCCTCGAAAAAGATCCGAATACCCTCGAAGAAGTTACCTTCCATTAACTTCTTTTTCTATGTCTAAAATTACATAAGAAGCGAGCTTTGCCCCAGCTTCCATCACAACAGGACATAAAGAACCAAGTTGGGCTCGTTTTAAAGGCAATGTCCTACTCCAAAGAACCCTACTATTAAAACACTTTTTATCATCCTTTAACTCGCTACGAATTCGTTTTGCTAAAGGATCATTATACGTATCTTGAATTTTAACAACCTGAAAATCACCAAGAATACGATTAGCCGTTCCCATACACGAAATAAGCTTCTTAGAGCCCTTAAAAACCTTCATTAAAGCCACCTTAACACTAACCGTATCACAAGCATCAATGACATAATCAAACTTATCAAAATCCATTTTAAAAACACTTTTCTCATCAAGTCTTTCATCTATACCTTGAATATCTATATCCGGATAAATCAGTTTAGCCCGTTTAACACCTTCAAGAACCTTAGAATTACCAATACTATCTCGCGTAGCCAAAATTTGTCGATTTAAATTAGACTCTTCAAACACATCACAATCAATAACCGTAACATGCCCAACACCAGATCGAATTAAACACTCCAAAGTATATCCCCCAACACCACCAAGACCAATAAGAAGTATATGGCAGTTCTTTAATCTATCTAAAACCTCATTACCTAAAAGAGTAGTCGTCCGTTCAAACATAACATATCCTTTCCAAATATTAAAAAAACCAAATGCAAGCAGTGTGATAAAATCCCGCTCACTCGCAGGTGGGCATCTCACTTATGCTTTAGGATCCTAATTCACTTAATGGATTAGTTTTCTACACCACATAAGGTTCTGACTCCCTTATATCACCATAGTCGGTTTTATGTAACTATCCTACATTTGGTAATTAAATTATACTATAGATATCTCAATATAACAAGTAATTTTACACAATTTGACAACCCTAAACACTTTCAACGGAATACGGATTACTAGCACTTCCATCACCAGATTTTAGACTATCAACCTTTAGATTTATAACGGTCCTTACACCATACGAGTTATACACGAGGTAGCCGGTGCTCGGATTACCGTCCAAACTGACGCTACGAACAGACGCACTGCTGTAGAAGCTACTAGGTCACATAGTCCAGTAATCGTTACCTGTATATAAATAATAACCAAAATTATTGCTACCATATCCTCCTGCTAAATAAACCTCATCAGTATTAACAAGTCCGATTGGATACGTTAAATCTCCATTGCCCGTGATTTCATCATTTGCTGTAAATCGATCGTTTTGCCGACTACATGTAAGTCTTGGATATTGTCTTCCTGTACTATCCCATGGCCCATAACGCCAACGGTAATAAGTTAAACTTCGTCCTGTACCAGTCCCACTATTGGATAAATTAAACAAACGATCATTACAAAATAATGTATCCGCAATATATTGTTCATACTCTGTTCCAAGTATATGCTCCTCATACCATGTATCTACTCTTCTTTTAATAGTACTATTTGTTATGTTAGCATGAGTATCATCATAAGTTGTTCCTGTTATACTTATGGTCTTTACATTAGCTGTTGTAATGGTATCTTCACTTTCTATGTAATATAACGTCGTACAACTAGAATAATTACTTGCACAAGTGTATTTTCCTACCTGACTTCCGTCATATACACTTCTTGTATAATCTGTAAGTATAAAATATCCGGTCGTTTTATTAAAAGTATATCCATTTCCATAATAGTAATTTCTTGCTAATTCCCATGTACTTCGACTTGTTCCATGATTCTCTTCATATCCGGCGTCTATACGTGTTCTAGTATAACTATATACATATGCACGATAGGAATCATAATAAGAATCTATAGCATACATAGTGGTACAACTTGTTGATGTACTAGAACAAGTATATTTTCCTACTAATTCTTCACTCCATACAGCTTGAGTTGGATTTATTAAAGTATATGTTCCTGTTGTGGTATCAAAAGTATAACTATCCGCATAATAGTAGTAACGATTTAGACTTTGACTACTTGTGGTTTCGCCCATTTCAGGTTCTCCCCAATAATTCTCGCCATACATATAGCCGACATATGCATTGTTATTAGAACTTGAATTGTATGCACTGGTTCCTATTTGGGTGTAATCTGTTTTTCCGTCATAATATCCATTTTTTAAAACATCACTTTTATTTGGTAAAGCATCAATCACACTGGCATCTCCAGCATAAATCATCCTTATACTTCCATCTCCATTGATTCTTAGTATTCGCCAGTAGTATCCTCCAAACTTTACCCAGTTGTTTTCAACGTTACCACGGTAATAATAAGAAGTCCCATAATCGTCTGGGGCACTGCACAAGTATCCATTAGCACTTTCACCACTAGTCACTTGAACTGTTCCATCATCATTAACTGTTGGACATCCTTCGGTATCTGCATCTGCTAAGATACTACATTGAATAGAATCTGCACCATATTTTTCTACACATTGTTCGTAGCCTGTTGGCATATGATCTATGTAACTAGCTGTAACCGTAATCTTACTAGCAAGAGATGTATTCATAACATCTACATCTGCCATCGTAATATTCTCATCCATCCATAACCTTAAATCATAACTTACACTTTCATTATGATCTAAATAGCCAGTTTTGAGTTTAAAAGATGTTACTGCATTATCTAATGTCGTTTGTACAACTTCATTACTAGATAACAATACAGGTGTATCTTCATTTAGTTCAACTTTAATTGCCTCATAACGACTCAAAGTAGATGAATCTAAAACTTCAAGATTTACTTGATAAGAAGCATAAGAAGAACATTGATTGGTAATCGTAAACGTATAAGGAGTTAAAGTCTTACCTTCTTCATCGGTGATAGGATAAGCTTTATCTAAAGATATAGCGTCTGTATCTTCAGTAAAAGTTAGTTGAAAACAATCTGATGCAAGCATATTTGTATCTTCTTGATTAAAACTTAGAATCCACAAAGCATAAGATATACCTATAAATACACAAATAACCAAAATAATTCCAACAATATAATAAGCCTTCTTTGTCCTAACCTTTTCTTTTAAATCACTCACGATAAACACCTTCTCCTACTAGTTTGTTCTATTCTTCTTACGATAATACAAGTATAGCACAGAAAGTGTTTGTTTATCAATTTTAAAAATAGTTTTATGTACTTAAAGTTTATTTAATAAAAGTAAAACAACTGTATATTTTACAGCTGTTTTATATGCCTAAGCTACAGTTGGATTTGGATTTGCTGGTTCAATTCGTGGTGGTTCTCCAACATTTAGTCCACCCTGTGGTTGCTGAGGCATAGCTTGTCCTTGAGAGGAACTCTGAGCTACTTCAACACTCCAACACTTAGAAACATCACAGTTAGATGAGTATGGAGGTGGATCCGGCATATTCATTTTCACAATCATTGGAATTTTAAATGCTCCACCAAAGGCTACACATGTACCTGGTTGCAATGTTTTTTGTTTTTCAATAACATCACTAGAAATGTTTGGTAGCATTTCTTCAATATATTTCAAGTCTTTTGGATGGGTCATTTTAAAGATTAAGAAATTAGAAATCTGAGCAATAACGGTATCACTAATTTCAACAGGTCGCTGGGAAATAACACCTAATAAAGCCCCGTATTTACGACCTTCTTTAGCAATCCGATCAAAGATATTATAACCAAGTAAGAACGTATCATTATCGTTTTGAATATAACGGTGTGCTTCCTCTAAAATTAAATGCATTGGCATAGAAGCCCGATTCTTTAAAGATTTCGTATAATCAAACAATAATCGACAAACAATCTTAACAATTACTTTTGCATACACATCATCAACATCTTCTAAGTTAATATTAATAATTTGTGCTTTCTTACCATTCTTCATAATAAGAGAATTAACAAAATCTGTTGGCGTAACATATCCCCGATTAACAAAATAATTACCAACCTTTGTATTTAAAATACTAGATAAACGTACTTTAATCATGATCGCATCATCATAAACTTTACTATTATTTTGGAATCCTTCACTAATCAAAGTAAACTCTAAAGCCTTTGAAAAATCTAACATGGAATAAGAATAAATCTCAGGTTCTTTTGTTTCCTCTAAAGTATCATCTACATGCTTTAAAATATAATCCGTAATTAAAACAGATTCACCAAAATAACCATTAGAATCAATTTCGAAACATTCCGAAAAACTTCTTGAATAACCCAAACCAGCAATTCTTGAATCAAAATTAAAGTCAGGTGTATGACATACTTCTATAATCGTAAATATTTCATTTTTCTTATGCGCTGTTGTCTGATTACTAAACAAAATAGCAAGTAAAGCTTTAGCAATTAAATGGTTTTTATAACGTTCACTCTCCTCATTATTTTGACTAAAAATTTTAGCTAAGCGGATCGTTCTTTCAATAATTGGAAGCTGACTATGACTACTTGCTTGTAAAAGTAAAGCCATATCATCTAACTTTAACAAACTCACTGGAATTTCTAATGGTACATCATCAGGTTCAGTAACATTGGAAGTAATAAACTTATACTGATAATTCGGATTATAATTACTAATACCTCTTAAAGCATTCTTATACTCTCCATAGGCATCAAACAAAAATAAATTCATATTGCCATTAAAAACAGATTTATCCATAAATAAATTTTGAATGATTCTTGAAATACCATGCGTTTTACCAGCACCAGAGTTACCACAAATAAAGAAGTGATTTGAAAAAAACGCATTAACCTTAGGAAATACTGTGTAATTTTTATAAATCGCACTTTGTCCAAGTTCAAAAGAAGTCTTATCCTTAACGCCAATAAGCTCTTGTAACTCAGCACCATTAATAATTCTTATTTTACTTGATAAAAGTGGTTTACGAATAACACCATTGACATATCTACCATCAATATATTCTCCCAAAAAACGAATCTTAATAATATCCGGATTAATTTCCGAAATTTCTCCTAATATTCTTTGATTAGGTGCCTCAAAAATAACATGGACATTCATCAAATCCATGGATTCATCACTTTTTAAAGTGTTTTCCAAATGGGCAACCGACTCACTAATATAAATAATTTTTCCAAACATTTTTCATACCCTCTATTCTATCTATGATTATAACAAGAAATCCAAAAAAAATCTATGCTTAATTCATAGAATCCTATTTTCTTCTTCTATTTTCTAAGATAAAGCATAGATATAACTAATTGGTATTAAAATCAAGTGAACCGTTTGGTTATATGAAAAAATAGATATAGGTGATTAACATGAATATTGATCGTTTAAAAGAAATTAGACAAGATCGGGATTTACAACAAAAAGATATCGCTAAAATATTAAAAACAAGTCAAGTCCAATATTCTCGTTATGAACGAGGTGTTCGTACCATTCCCATTGATAAACTTGCTCTGCTCGCGAAATATTATGATGTCAGCGTCGATTATTTACTAGGACTCACTAACGAACGCAAACCATATCCTAAATCCAAAGTTTAAAAAAGAAATCATTGTTGCCTTTGATTTCTTTTTTTTGAAACAGCTAACATAGCCTCTTTTAAAGAATAATTTGTCTGATAAAAAGAATTGACTTCCGCTAAGAAAACTTTACACATTTCCTGTAAATTTTCTAAAGCCCTTTGTTTTCCATCATCTGTCCTAGCCTTACAATAACGTCGGTAAGCCTCCACTATAGAAGAAAGCCATCCGTAAAGTTCTTCTTCTTTCATCTTTTTGCCAATTCTTCCATCAATATTTCTTTCGTCATAACCGGATTAGCTTTACCTCTAGTTTCCTTCATAACTTGTCCTACAAAATAATCAAAAAGATTTGTCTTACCATTTTTATACTGTTCAATTTGACTTGTATTTGCCTCTAAAATAGCCGTAATAATTTTTAAAAGCTCCTCTTTATCCGAAATTTGAGCATTGTCTTTACTCATGTAACTATTTGGTTCTTTCTTCTCTTCACAAGCTTTATAGAAAATTTCCTTGGCTTGTTTCGAAGAAATACTTCCCTCTTTTATTGCATCCGTAATTTGCTTTAAATAATTCGGTGTAAGATAAAAATCTTCAATGCTAAGATCCTCTTTATTTAATTCTCCAACAATCGTCACCGTTACCCAATTGGCTGCCGTTTTTGCCTCAATACCTAAACAAATACATTCTTCAAAGTAATCTGAAATAGCCTTTTCCTTAATAAGCACATTCGCATCATACTCACTTAACTGATATTCATTAATATAGGTCTGTTTTCTTTCAGAAGCAAGCTTCGGAATATCCTTTCTAATCTCTTTTAACCAAGTCTCTGTCACTTTAAATTTTGGAATATTTGGTTCCACAAAATACTTATAATCTAAAGCGTCCACCTTACTGCGCATATAAATGGTGCTAAAAGTATCTTCATCCCAACGTCTTGTCTGCTGAGGCATTTCATCATAAGTACCATTTTCTTTTAACTCAAGCTGCCGTTCAATCTCATAATTAATCGCGTCACGAACACCACCAAAAGAATTAACGTTTTTCATTTCGACTTTTGTTCCCCAGTTTTCTGGATCATTTTCATCTAAAGAAGCATCCATAATAGACACATTAACATCGCAGCGTACTTGACCTTTTTTGGTGTCGGCATCGGAAATACCAGCATATTGATACACACTGCGCATATGCTCCAAGAAGGCCATAGCCTCTTCACCAGAATGAAAATCCGGCTCAGTAACTAGTTCAAGCAAAGGTACACCCGAACGGTTATAATCAATCGTACTTGTCGTCTCATAATGATCCAAACTAGCCGAATCTTCTTCTAAGTGAATATTATTAATCCGAACCCTTTTCATTTCACCCTTATATTCATAATCAACATAACCATAAATTCCTACTGGAATAGGCTTTGTTTCCTGCGTAATTTGATATCCCTTTGGTAAATCAGGATAATAGTAATTTTTACGTTCAAACCAAATATACTCTGGCTGCGTACAATTAGTAATCATACTAGCCATCAAAGCAAGACGTACAGCCTCCTTGTTAACTACTGGAAGTGTTCCAGGAAAACCCATATCTAAAGGTTGGACACAAGAATTCGGTTCATCACTATAAGTGTTAGGTGCACTAGAAAAAACCTTGCTCTTTGTTTTTGAAATCTCACAATGCATCTCCAAACCAATTTTAGCTAAATACTTAGTCATGACGCACCTCCTTTGCAACTTGTCCCTTATAAGTCATCTGTCCCTCTAAATCATGTGCAATATGAAGCGTAAGCTCATCTTCATAACAATTACCTGTAATATTAATACCAACTGGTAAATCGCTTACAAAACCATTTGGAATAGTAATAGAAGGAAATCCTCCAAAATTTCCAATTTGCAAATGTTCCTCAAGTATCTGTGTGTTTTCATCTAAAATATCCGTAGAGCCTTCCAACTTTTTAGCAGGTCCACTACCAACAGGTAAAACGACTGCATCATAATCCTTAAAAATCTCCTTATAACGATCGACAATAAGTCTTCTTACTCTCTGAGCATTTCGAAAATATCTTTCCTGATTTTCTTTTTGTAAAACATAAGAACCAATCACAAACCGCCTTTTAATCAAAGAAGAAAATCCTTTTGTTCGATGATCCTTAATCATATCAATATAATTATCCCCTTCACCTCGAGGTCCAAAGACAATTCCCGTTAAATTAGATAAATTACTCGTTGCTTCCGCACAAGATAAAACAACATAAACACTAGGTACAGCTTTAAGTAATTGTTCATCAATACTCACTTCGTCCACCGTATATCCAAGATCCTTGAAATGATTCAAAGTTTGCTGAAAGTTTTCTAAATGTTCCTTTAACTCCTTAGAAGCGTTTGGATAATTTTCAATATTGCAAATTTCCTTAATCGTGCAAACTTTCTTTCTTCCTAAATCTTGATCTAAAGAATCATATAAATGAACTTTAGAAGAATCCCAACTGGTCATATCTTTAGAATCAAGACCCTTCATTGCATCTACAACGATCGCCGCATCACAAACACTTCTTGTTAAAACCCCACAATGATCTAGACTAGAAGCAAAAGCAAATAACCCATAACGACTAATCATTCCATAGGTAGGTTTATAACCAACAATCCCACAATAAGCAGCAGGCTTTCTTATAGAATCTCCCGTGTCACTTCCAAGCGCATAAGGATAAACACCACTAGCAACAGCAGCGGCACTTCCTGAAGAACTCCCTGCACACATACGAGTATGATCCCAAGGATTAGTCACTACACCCGTATGACATGTCGTTCCAGTCCCGCCCATTCCAAATTCATCTAAAGCGGTTTTATTAACTGGAATTGCTCCATGACTAGCCAAATTTTCCACCGCCGTAGCTGAGAAAAAAGGCACATAATCTTTAAGAGTATTGGAAGATCCCGTAGATAAAATACCTTTTGTCGAATAATTATCTTTAATTCCATAAGGAATCCCACTGAGATAATCATCCGTAACTTCTCCTCCCTTTGCCTCATCCAAAATAGTAACAAAAGCATTACAACTCTCTTGAACCTCATGAGATTTTTCTAAAGCTTCACCCACAAGCTCCTCACTTGTAACCTTACCACTTTTAAGTAGTTCATGTAACTCTAAAATTCCTTTATCCATATAAGCCATTATCCCACCACCTTTGGTACCACAATACATGCGCCATCCTCATCATCACTATTTTTAAGCAAATCATCAATAGGAACAGGCTCGCTTGCCACATCCTCACGCATTTCATAAACAAAATCATCCAACGTATGCGTCATCGGTTCAACATCCTTTATATTCGCAATTTGCTCTACCGCTTGAAGACTTTCATCAATAATATCAAACTCACTGACAATCATATCTTTTTCTTCATCTGTTAACCCAATCAAAAGCTTATCTGCATAATCATCAATCATTTCTTTTGTAAATTTACTCATTTTTCCTTCACCTCTATCTTTATTCCTAACTCTTTTAGTTGTTCTTTTGAAAGTTCACTAGGCGATCCCATTAAATAATCAGCTCCACTTGTACTCGTTGGAAACGCCTGTACTTCCCGTAAATTTGGCTCATCTAAAAGGAGCATCAATATGCGATCAATTCCAGGAGCCATCCCTCCATGCGGAGGACAACCATATTTAAAAGCTGTGATAATCGATTGAAACTTACTTTCTACTTCTTCTTTTGAGTATCCAACAACTTCAAAACCATGAATTAAACAATCCACATCATGATTACGTATCGCTCCACTAGCCATCTCATAACCATTACACACAAAATCATACTGGTAAGCCAAAATATCCAAAACATCCTTTTCTTCATAATCTTTCATACCATCATGAGGAAGACTAAAAGGATTATGACAAAACTCAATCTTTCTTTTTTCTTCGTCATACTCAAACATTGGAAAATCCTTGACAATACAAAATTCAAACCGATTCTCATCAATTAATGAAAGTTTCTTTCCTAAATAATCTCGAATCTGAGCAGCATATTTTAAAGCAGTTTTCTCTTTCCGATTAGCAATGAAAAACATAACATCATTTGCTTTCATATTCTCTTTTAAAATCAAATTCTTTCGTTCTTCATCCGTTAAGAATTTATCAATTGGTCCTTTTAACGAACCATTCGAAAGTAACGTAAGATATCCAATACCAGGCATTCCTATACTACTTGCAAAATCCACAATTTCATTAAACCAACTATTGGAGTTTTCCCCAATCCCAGAGACAACAATCGCTTTGACAAAACTCTTTTGAAAAGGCTTAAACTTCGTTTCTTTTAAAGTCTCGCTGACATCTGTAATAACTAAAGGATTACGTAAATCCGGTTTATCCGTACCATACTTAGACATGGCTTCTTGATAAGTCAAACGCTTAAATGGCCTTGGACTAACCTCTTTATCCGAAAACTTCTTAAATGTCTCATAAAAAACTTCTTCGCCGATCGCAAGCACATCATCTTCCGTAACATAACTCATTTCAAAATCGAGTTGATAAAACTCAAGTGTTCGGTCTTTCCTCGCATCTTCATCACGAAAACAAGGAGCAATCTGAAAATACTTTTCAATCCCACCAACCATTAATAACTCTTTATAAATTTGAGGTGCTTGAGGAAGAGCATAAAACTTTCCTTTGAAATTACGTGAAGGAACAACAAAATCTCTCGCGCCCTCAGGACTAGAAGCTGTAAGAATTGGCGTTTCTACTTCCATAAAACCTAAATCATACATCTTATCCCGTAAAAAATGTAAAAGCTCATGTCGCATTTTTAATTTTTGCTGCACCTTATCATTACGTAAATCCAAATAACGATACTTAAGACGAATATCTTCACTTGATGTTTCACTACGACGAATCTCAAAAGGTAGAACGTTCTGTGCCTCACTTAAAACATCTAATTTTTGAACGAATAGCTCAACTTCTCCCGTTTTAATCTTAGGATTATACGTCTCTTCACTTCGCAGGCGAATGAGGCCACTTACCCGAATTACACTCTCTTTAGTGAGATGAGCAAACAAATCATCATCATTACTGACGACTTGAACAACCTCAGTTGTATCTCGTAAATCCAAAAATAAGACACCACCGTGATCACGGATTGTCTCAACCCAACCACTAACGGTAACCTCTTGATCTAACATAGCCTTGGAAATATCTTTACAATAACAAGTTCGATAAATGTTTGGTTGCATAACGCCCTCCTTTAAAAATCACAATTTCCTGGTGTTCTTGGATATGGAATAACATCACGAATATTATCTACACCCGTAAGATAAATAAGTAACCGCTCAAAGCCCATACCAAATCCAGAATGAACAACACTTCCGTAACGGCGTAGATCCGTATACCATTTCATCTCATCTAAATCCATATTAAGTTCCTTCATTCTCGTTACTAACTTATCAAAGTCTTCCTCTCTTTGACTACCACCCATCAATTCCCCAGACAATGGCACTTCAAGATCTACAGCCCGAACTGTTTTTCCATCATCATTTTGCTTCATATAGAAAGCCTTAATGTCTTTAGGCCAGTCCGTAATAAATACAGGTCCATGGAAATACTCCGTAATATAAGTCTCATGCTCTTTGTGAATATCTTCTCCGTACTCAGGTTCAAATTCCCATTTTTGATTCGCATTCTTTAAAATTGTAATAACCTCTTCATGCGTTACTCTAGTAAACGTTGACCGAACTAAATCCTCAAGTTTTTGAACCAACCCAGGAGACTGAAACTTATCTAAAAATAAAAGTTCATCCTTAGCATGCTCCAAAGTATAAGAAACAATGTATTTTAACATATCTTCTTCAATATCCATAAGTTCATCTAAATCACAAAATGCAATCTCCGGTTCAATCATCCAAAACTCAGCAGCATGTGTCTTGGTATTAGAGTTTTCTGCTCGAAAAGTAGGCCCAAAAGTATATACCTTAGAAAAAGCCATAGCAAACGTCTCGGCCTCAAGTTGTCCAGAAACCGTCAAATTTGTTCTCTTACCAAAGAAATCTTTCGTATAATCCACCTTGCCATTTAGTTTATCTAAAGGTAAAGTCGTCACCTCAAACATTTCTCCAGCCCCCTCACAATCACTAGCAGTTAAAATAGGCGCATGAAAATACACATAACCATTCTTTCCAAAATACTCATGAATAGCTAACGAAGCCACTGAACGAATCCGAAAAACTGCTTGAAACAAATTTGCTCTTGGTCTTAAATGAGCAATACTACGTAAAAATTCTTTCGTATGTCTTTTGGGCTGCAAAGGATAATCTGCATCACATTTTCCTAACACTTTTACCCTTTTTGCTTTTAGCTCAACACTTTGATTTTTTCCTTCACTTTGCACAAGTATACCTTGTACTTCAATAGAAGAACCAAAAGGTATCGAACCAATCTCTTCAAAATTTTCGGTATCTTTATCATACACAACTTGTAATCGTTTCATACTTGTTCCATCAGACAACTCAATAAAACCTAACTCTTTACTATCTCTGTGACCTCTAATCCATCCTGAAACACAAATATCGGCTCCAATGTAATCTTTTTCTTTTTCCCATAACTCATGTAAATACATATTCTTCATCCTTTCCTAAAAATTAAAAAACCTAAGTAAACCGTAAGGACGAAATAAATTCCGCGGTGCCACCTTACTTTACCTAGGTACTCTTTCTATAGTTTTATCGGTCCAACCGTTTTTAAGTACAACCAAAGAACTGTTTTTCAAATACTTTTTTATGAGGCATTTCCACCATCTAGCCTTCTCTTACATAAAACAAGCATCCTACTCGTTTCTTTCTTAAAAATTTCTCTTTTATTTTATTCTATTTTTTTCTTCTCGTCAATTCTTTTTTTGCCTATTCCCAAAAAACTGGAAAAGGACACTTTTTTGGGAATAACTAAACATTATCATTCATTAAAGCATCTTTCCGTAGCTGAATAAGTTCATCTTTAATCTTGTTAATTTCATCCTCGACATCTGTAATTTCATTTTTAGAAACAAAAGAATTTTGTTTCATCTTATGCTTAACCGTTTGACTTTGAGCCGAAATTGTTAAAATAGTCTGTCCCATCTGTTCAAAAAAGTTACCCAAAGAATTCTGCTGGTTAATGCTAAGTGCCGGAGCAATAGCCATACCTAGTAATGTAGCAATACTAACAAATTCATAAGGATTTAAAGTATTAATCCAATTCGCCAAAGCCCCAAAATCTTGGCTCATAAACTCATTAAAGGCCTTATTATCATAACTGTTCTTCATAGAACATTGTATGAAAAACAGTTATTATTTATTTTAAAGACAAGAAAAAAAGACCTTATAATACAGTAGTCTTATAAAGTCCATGTAAATTACAATAAGCATAAATTGCCTTAATGTCTGAAGTATTTAAGAAAGTTGCCGTTGGTTCATCACCAGGGTTCAAATATTTAATAGAATAACCATCGCTTCTTTCAACTAAGATCCACATAATATAATGTTCTTCTGACATAGGATGATCTACCTCACCTACTCTTACAACACAATCATTATCCTTCATTTCATATACAGGCAAATGTTTTTCATGTGCCCCATCACTTGTATTTACCTCTAACTCTTTTAAAACCTCACCACAACAAGTAAGAGCCTCACTTTTATCTTCAATTTTAGCTAATATATTGCCACATCTAAAGCAACGATATATCTTCATTTTTTACCACTCTCCTACATTTATTATAGGATAATTTTTGTGTTCACGCAACCACAAGTTTTTATGACAATAATCTACGTTTGTTCTTGATATAAGAACACATGTTTGCTACAATAATGACGGATATATCTGAAATTCAGGTGCTGTTCCCTTTCATTTTATCTGAATAGAAAGGGATGATTGTTATGCGTAAAAATGAAAAATATTTACATCGTATAATTAATCACTTAGTAATAGTAATTTTCATATTACTATTCATTATTATTTTTAAATAATAAAAGGCACCTAATCAACTCTCGTTGAATCGGGTGCCAGCCCAACATAAAGGGAAGCATCTGATATGCACTTCAGATGTATCCTTTTTTATTTTATGAAGTTACCTTCATCTGTATACATTTTAACATATCCTTAGTTGATTGAAAACCCCCAAAAAAAGTATTTTCACACAGGTCTTAATTTTCAAAGTAATTGCAACAAACACAAAATCTGTTGCAATAAGTTTGACACAAGTGTGTTGCAATAAGTTTGACACAATACACTAGTATACTGAATCACTTTTATAATTAATAGTTGTTGCAGTTAGATTGACACAATACTATACTCCTTCTTTAAGAAAGGAGGTTTTTTTATGATGTTCAAAGAACAGATTGATTGCTTTTTAGAAACCATCAATCCTATGTTAGATGAATTAAATAAATTTATGGATGCAATTCCTATACACCATTGTTGCATACCTGATCATCAACTTATTTTATATCTAACATTGCTTGACAGATTATTGAGTTGTTTAACAAAAGAACTCAAAAAAATTTATTTTCTAATATATAACGAATAATTGGTAAATATGAGGTGAATATTTTGACAAGAAAAGCGACCAATACTCATTTTTTATTAGAAACAAGACTTATTATAGAAGAACGGTTAAACGAAGGGAAAAGCATATCAGAAATAGCTCGTGAACTTCAAAGGAATCGAAGTAGTATCCAACGAGAAATTAAGCGACATAGCAAATATGTATTCCCATCTATTTTTAACAATTACCCCCCTTGTACTAAATCCGATACTTGCGGTTTGAAATGCATAGAGTGTTACCGTTCTTGCTATAATTTAGAGATTAAATTATGTCCCAAGTTAATCTCTTCTCCACATGTCTGCAACTCTTGTACATCTAAAAAAGGTTGCAGACATGTTAAAATTTATTATAAAGCAATTGAAGCAAATTTAGAATACCTATCCGCTTGGAAAGAAGACAGAAAAAAATTACACTACACGAATAAAGAACTAGAAATTTTAAACAATGATTTTAAGGCTCTCTTTTTTCAAACACGTTCTATTTATCATACAGTTGAATTTTTCAATGAACAAGGATACTCTTTTGCATCAACTTCTATTTATCGACAAATTCGAAATAATCAAATTGAGATTCCTTTAGAATGGTTAATCAGACCAAGAAAAACATCATCATCTTCTTCTAAAGACAAGAGTTATAAAAAGATAAATATTGATGGGCATACATTTGAAGATTATATATCTTACAAAGAGAATAATCCGAATGATATAGAGATGCAGATGGATACAGTAGAAGGTGTTAAAGGAGCTAATCAAGCAGCCATTTTATCTTTACAGATTGTTCCTATTAAATTTCTACTTTTATTCAAGCTTTCCTCAAAAACGTTTGAATATGTTCTAAGTCAATTGAAAACTTTAGAAGGTTTTTTGACTAAAGAAGTGTTTTCAAATCTTTTTAAAATTCTTCTTACTGACAACGGGATTGAGTTTTATGATATTACAACGATTTGTGAAAGTTTTCCTGACATAAATCTATTCTATTGTCATCCATATTCTTCCTATGAAAAAGGAGAAATAGAAAATAATCATGAGTTACTTAGAAGGATAATTCCTAAAGGGGTTTCTTTAAATATCTATACTCAAGAAGATTTTAATTTGATTAGCTCTCATGTGAATAGTTTACGAAGAAAAGAACTAGATGGACAATGTCCCTTTGATTTAGTCGAACAATATATTCCTAAAGAAATCCTTGCTAACTTAGGAATGAATAAAATAGAGGCAAGCAAAGTTATTTTAAATCCATATTTACTAGGTCAAAAAAACATTGATAATATCCAGAAATATTTAGATGATAAAGCCATTAAAAAAGCACATATTATTATCAAAAAAAACTAGACATTTTCTGTTGCAATTACTTTGATACAACAAACTTTTAGTCTAGTTTTTTATTAAAATTTTTCTCTGCAATTTTTGTTGCAGTTACTTTTTCATTTTATTTACTGTTTTTTTATGTTGCATTTACTTTGGCAATTCACCATTTTCACACAGGATTTGCTGTTGCTTTTTCACAAATATTCTTTAAAAAAACTGCAAAACGCAGGGAATTATAGAACAATTTAAGTGTTCACGCAATCACAAGTTTTTTATGATAATAATCTACGCTTTCTCTCGATAAAAGAACATATGTTTGCTATAATGATGATGGATATATCTGAAATTCAGGTGCTTTTCCCTTTCGTTTTATCTGAATAGAAAGGGGTGATTGTTATGCGTAAAAACGAAAAATATTTATATCGTATAATTAATCACTTAGTAATAGTAATTTTCATATTACTATTCATTATTATTTTTAAATAATAAAAGGCACCTAATCAACTCTCGTTGAATCGGGTGCCACATCTCTAACAAGGGAAAGCATCTGATCGTTACTTCAGATGTATCCTTTTTTATTTTATGAAGTTTCCTTCATCTGTATACATTTTAACATATCCTTAGTTGATTGAAAACCCCGAAAAAAATTTTTTCATACGTTTTTCGCAGTTGCATTTTCGCAAATATCTTTAAAAAAACTACATAACGCAGGGAATTATAGAACAATTTAAGTGTTCACAGAACCACAAGTTTTTTATGATAATAATCTACGCTTTCTCTTGATAAAAGAACATATGTTTGTTATAATGATGATGGATATATCTGAAATTCAGGTGCTCTTCCCTTTCGTTTTATCTGAATAGAAAGGGGGGGTGATTGTTATGCGTAAAAATGAAAAATATTTACATCGTATAATTAATCACTTAGTAATAGTAATTTTCATATTACTATTCATTATTATTTTTAAATAATAAAAGGCACCTAATCAACTCTCGTTGAATCGGGTGCCACATCTCTAACAAGGGAAAGCATCTGATCGTTACTTCAGATGTATCCTTTTTTATTTTATGAAGTTTCCTTCATCTGTATACATTTTAGCATATCTTAAATTGTTTGAAAACCCCACAAATACAAAAAATTATCTTCTAGGCATCTTCTTTAAATACTCTTGTCTCAAATAAGAACTGGATAAATGCGTATATATCTGCGTAGTTCCTAAATTATCATGTCCTAAAAGTTCTTGAACGGTTCTTATGTCGGCTCCATTTTCTAATAAATGTGTTGCAAAAGTATGTCTTAAAGTATGCGGCGAAACATGATGTTCAAGGCCTCTTTTTTGAACATATTCTGCAACAATCTTTTCAATACTACTCCGACTTAACTGTCCTCCTCGACTATTAATAAACAAATAATCACATCTTCCACTTATAAGTAACTTATCACGAACTTCCAAATAATCTTTTAAAGCATCTTTAGCATAATCCCCATAATAAACAAGTCTTTCTTTCTTTCCTTTCCCAATTGTTCTTATAAACTGTTCTTTAAATTCAATATCTTCTAAACGAATATTAGAAAGTTCTGAAACACGCATACCTGTTGCATATAAAAGTTCAAAAATAAGCCGAATCATATAATCACGAGGCTTTTCTAATTGTTCAAAATCTAAAATTTTTCGCATTTCTTCATAATTTAAAGTATTCGGTAATTTCTTTTCTAACTTCGGATTATGAATACTTTTAAAAACATTATGAGTTAAAACCTCTTCCAAAACTAAATAGTCATAAAAGCTGCGAATAGCAGTCAAGTGTCTTGCTAAGCTACTATTTTTATAATGGTCATTATCCAGCGCTTCTAAATAATTCCAAATATCTTTTTTAGTAACATACAAAAAAGACAGATGATGTTGTTCTAAATAATCCTTGTAACTTGAAAGTTCATGCTCATATCCTGAAATAGTATTTTCACTATAACCACGTGTATACTTTAAATGTTCTAAATATTTTTCTATCCATTTTTTCATAAATTAAGTATACCACAAAAAGTATTTTTCGTATAGAAACATCTTTTTTAATCATACTATAAATGTGATGCTTATGACTCTTTTAGCTGCTTTTATTTTCTTTTCTATTGTAGGTTTCTCAGGAGAATATCTTGGAAGTTTAATCATGAACCATAAAAAGGAAACTTTACTCTTAGGACCATGGATGCCTATTTACGGTTTAGGCTTTCTCTTTGTTCATATAATTCATCAATTTCTAAAGAAAAAAAACATAACCAAGAAAAAAGAACTCATCTTATGTTACATCATAAGTGTTCTAGGGATAACCATTTGTGAAGAAATTGGTGGTTTACTTACCTACCACTTCTTCCATAAAAATTACTGGGATTATACCAGTCTTCCTCTTTCTATAGGTCCCTATATAAACGTCTTTGTTTCCCTAGGTTGGGGAGTTCTTGCCTTAATCATTGAATATCTCATTTATCCCAAAGTAAAACCATTTCTCCAAAAAATTCCAAAATCAATAACAACGATCCTTTTTATCTTGCTTCTTTTAGATCATCTCATTTGTTTTCACCGTCATAACTTACTTTACACCCTTAATTTACATCCTTTTTAATCCATGCTATAATGTTTCAAGAAGGTGAAACATATGTTAAGAGCTTTTCAAATTTTAGTTAACAAATTTTTGACATTTATGTGTAAAATATTTGGTCGCAACGGCAGTCAATTTCCAGGTGCAATTAGCTACAATATCAACCAACACATTTTAGAAAAAATCAAATATCCAAAATACGTTATTGGTGTGACTGGTTCCAGTGGTAAAGGAACAACAACCAATTTAATTTATCACATTTTAACAGATGCTGGCTTAGATGTTGTCTACAACAGTTCAGGAAGTAACGGAATCAGAGGAATTACCACCCTTATCTTAAATCATTGTAATATTTTTGGTAAATTTAAACATGATGTTCTTCTCCTTGAACTAGACGAAAAACATTTACACCTTGCCTTTGGCAAAAACAAAATGACCCATCTCGTCCTAACCAACATTACTCGCGATCAACCAGCAAGAAACGGTTCCCCAGACCTTATCTATGAGGCGATATTTAAGGCTTTAGATGGTTCAACAACCCTAATTTTAAATGCCGATGACCCATGCCTCAATAAAGCAACCCTTTCCTATCCAGGCAAAATCATTACTTATGGTATTAATAAAACAAAAGATTCCTATAACAAAAAAGAAAACTTCAGTGTCGACAATGCCTACTGTCCAAACTGTCACAAAAAACTAATTTATTCTTATTATCACTATGGTCACATCGGCTCTTACTACTGTCCAAACTGTGATTTCAAAAGAAAGACACCTGACTATGTTGCCACCAAGGTAAACTTAGAAAATCAGACTATGTTTATCAATAAAAACGAAGTCCACCTAAATAGAAACTTTATGTTCACAGCCTATGCTACAGTCGCAGCCTATGCTTTATGTGAAACAATTGGTATCAAAGAAAAAGATGTTTTACAAGCATTAAATGAAGATGTTATCCCAAGCAAACGCGGCCACGAATACAAAATTGATAACCGGAAAGTCGTTATGCTTGAAAGCAAAAATGAAAATGCTTTAAGTTACTACCAATCTTTAAAATACATTGTCAATGAAAAAGGAAGCAAAGTCGTTATTTTAGGTTTTGATAATGTTTCAAGACGTTATAAATATAATGATTTAAGCTGGTTATGGGATGTTGACTTTGAACTACTAAACGATGAATCCATAGAAAAAATCATTCTCATCGGACGTTTCAAATGGGATGTTCTAGTAAGACTTAAATATGCCAAGATCAAAAAAAATAAAATCCTTCTTATCGATGATATGAACACCCTAATCCCAACAGTTAAAGAAAAAACTAAAGGTGAAATCTACACAATGGTTTGCTTCGATATGACAGAGATTATCCAAAAGAAAATAATGGAGGATGAACATGGAAACAATTAAAATTGCTCACTTATACTATGATTTAATGAATTTATATGGAGAACATGGAAATGTCAGAGCCCTTACCCACCACTTAGAAGAACATAAAATTCGTGTCATTGTCCACAATTTAAGTGTTGAAGACAAAATAAACTTTGATGAGTATGATCTCTTTTATATAGGGAGTGGCTCTAAAGAATCTTTCTTGATTGTTCTAGAAGATATTATCAAACATAAGGCCCAAATAAAAAAAGCTTTCGACGATGGAAAATTCTTCTTTGTAACTGGCAATGCTCTAGATCTATTCGGAAAGTCTTATACAACAAGTGATGATATCACCGTTGAAACACTAGATTTACTATCCTATGAAGCAATTGAAACAAACTTTCGTATTGTAGGTGAGCAAGTTTACACTTATCCAAAATTAAAAGAAGAAATCATTGGTTTTGTAAACCGTGATAGCCTTCTCAAAAACGTTCAGGAAAAAAAACTATTTCAAGTCAAAGAAGGAACCGGATATGCTCCCAACGAACAAACAGAAGGGATTTACAAAAAAAACTTCTATGGCACTTACCTTTTAGGTCCTATCTTTATTCGTAATCCTTATTTTACGGAAAAAATAATGGAAAAAATCTTAAAAAGTAAAAATATTCCTTATACTGCTTTTCAAGATGAAATAGAAATCAAAGCATTTGAAGAATATCGTCAAAACATGTTACACGAAAAAAATGGAAACTAACTTCCATTTTTTATTTTGTTAAAAAGCTCCATCCCAAGAAGAATCCGTAGGCTTATTTGCTATTGAATTTGTATACATATAATTTGTTGTGGCTGACTCACCTTTTACAAACAAAGAACCATAAACAACATTGGCTAAAGAAGATGTATTATAAAACATAAAATTTAACGTCGTTACATTACGCATATCAAAACTACTTAAATCAAGAGTAGTCAAACGACTAACATCTCGAAACATTGCATACATACTTTCAACCTCAGTTGTTTCAAAACCGCTTAAATTCAGATTTGTCAGATTAGAACACCGATAAAACATGGAAGCCATAGAAGTGACTTTACTTGTATTAAAGCCATTTAGATTTAAATCAGTAAGCGAAGAACAATTGTAAAACATAGAATTCATCGTCGTTACATTAGAGGTATCAAAAGCATCAATAGTAAGACTAGTTAAAGACGTACAATCTCTGAACATAGAATGCATTGTCGTCACCAATGACGTTTGAAAATGATTTAAATTCAAACTCGTTAAGCTACTACACTCCCGAAACATAGAATGCATTGTCGTCACTTTAGAAGTATCAAAAGAAGCTACATTTAAAGAAGATAAAGATTCACACCCGCGAAACATACTCTGCATTGTTGTCACATTTGAAGTATTAAAATGACTTAAATCAAGAGTAGTCAAACTACTACAATCTCGAAACATCTCGGCCATCGTTGTAACATTATTTGTCTCAAAACTACTCAAATTAAGACTAGTCAAACCTGAACAACCGTAAAACATTTGCTTCATAGTAGTCACAGATGAAGTATTAAAACTACTTAAATTCAGAGTGGTTAATCCTTCACTCTCCCGAAACATCTCAGACATATTTGTCACGTGGCTAGTATCAAAACTACTCAAATCTAAACTTTGTAAAACATCACAACGATAAAACATTCGATACATATTCGTAACTTGATCACTAACTACATATTCGAGCCCATCAATAGCTTCCAACTTATTAAAATAAGCAAAATAATAAGAAGCATCCGCTGGTAAAGAAAAAGTTCCATTCGTTTGAAAATAGATCGTATAAGTTGCCCCATCCCCATTTAAAACAGGATAAGCCATAATACTTCTATCCTTATCTGCACTTGCATCATAACCAGTTACCGAAAACTCTTCATCCATCGTATCCTGGAAAACAATTCTAGTTGCATTTTTAATAAAATCGGATTGAAAAATACTTGAAGTATTTGTACAAGTACCAGTTGCCGTACATCCACGACTTGTCAAATAATGAACACCCCGTTCTGGAACCACAGGATCAGGATCGTCTGGTTCAACCGGTTCACTAGGAACCTCAGGCAATGTCCAATCTAACTCTTCCAAAGTACATGTTTTAACTTGATCAACATAAGAAACCGTAACCACTGTATCTGTACTTATTCGTGTATTAGAAGAAGGATTAACCAAATCATCCTCACTAATAAGTCCTTTACTTAAAACAGTCTCCAAAGGAATTGTACAACTTCCATTACTCATACAAGTTGACTTTAAACTAGATGCCTCACTCAAATCGATATAGACACAAGCAGCATTTTCCAAAGTTGCTCTAAACTCCTCATACTGTTTATCTTGCTCATTCGTTAAAGTATTTCCCAAATTAGCAACCAAAAGATAGCCTAAAATAGCCATTAATCCAATCGTGATAATAATTTCAATTAAAGTAAACCCCTTTTTCATTACTCTCACCTATCTTACCATTTCATTTTACCACAACACCCCATCATTTGAAAACCATCTTTTACATTTTAAGCAACAAAATATAACGATATCAAAAAAGATGTTAAAAAATCAACACCTTATCCATTTTTGTTAGATTAACCTTTTAATCTCATCTTCGGTTAGTCCTGTATACAAGATAATTTTGTTTATCTCTTCCTTCTGTATAAGCATTTTCTTAGCCATGTCTATTTTAGCTTGATACTCACCAAGTTGTTGACCATGTTCTTCGCCTTCTTTACGAGCTAATTTTAACTCTGTATTATGTATCATTTCTTGGTCTTCTTCTTCAGTCAGAAATAATCGAAAAGCTGGATCATCATTAATCTCATATAAATCTTTCATAAATTTGGTCACCACTTTATCTTTAT
>ERZ1643251.1089-NODE-1089-length-32699-cov-17.315311_pt1 | contig 32699 bp, 43 predicted proteins | sample MGYA00579261_ERZ1643251 | MGnify/ENA primary metagenome ERZ1643251 (study PRJEB29033, sample SAMEA4952267) | chicken gut metagenome | biome: Broiler Chicken; feature: Gastrointestinal Tract; material: Caecum | place: Ireland | collected 2018 | study: Broiler... | reverse complement strand
GCACCTATATTTTTAACAATAGTACCATTAGTTTATGCAATTTATATAAATAAAAACATAAAAGAACAAGACATATAAATTACAATTTGCACATTAGAAAGGATTTATTATGAATATTATAAAAACATTAACTGATGAAGATTTTGGAATAACATCTATTAAAATGGAAAATCCAAGGCATCGTTTAGGAGCTAGAGGTTTAGTTTTTAAAGATGAAAAAGTGGCTATATTAAATAAGCGATTAAAAAACGAATATAAATTAGTTGGTGGTGGTATTGAAAAAGATGAAGATCCTGCTACTGCCTTTCAAAGAGAAGTTTTAGAAGAAACTGGTTGTCAAATAGAAATAGTTGATATTTTAGGAATTACTGAAGAATACAAATCTCAAGATAATTTTAGACAAACATCTTATGTTTATGTAGCTAATGTAATAAATGATACAGGTAATTTTAATTTTACTCAAAAGGAAATTGATGAAGGATCAAAATTATTATGGCTTGATATAAATGATGCTTTAAAACTGATTAAAGAATCAGAGAATAAATTAGTAAGTTCCAAATATGAAAGTGTTTATCATACAAAATTTATTGTAAGAAGAGATTATGATATATTAAAATATTATATAGATAATTATTCAAATAAGTAGTGCTAGTCAATTTTGCATAGCATTATTTTTTTTTGTTTTATTAAAACTATTAAATATGCATTATAATAAATAGCCATCAGGGGGAATTATAATGAAAAATGTAGCGTTAGTTGGTGTTGGAGCTCATGCTAAAAGAATTTATATAAATTTTTTTAAAAAGCATAAAATTAATTTAGCCTTAGTTGTTGAACTAGATTCGTTAAAAGATGAAACTAAAAATTATTTAAATGAAAATGGATTTGTTAACACTGAAATATTTACAATAAATGATTATTTAAAAGACAATGAATATTTACCAACTGATATTTTTAATAAACTAAAAAGTAGATGTGATGAATTAAAGATAACTCATTTGATAATTTCAACTGAGCCAAAAGCACATTTTATGTATTTAAATTTTGCATTAAAAAATAACATAAATGTTTTAACCGACAAACCCATTACTGTTAGTAAAAATATGACTTCATTGTCTAATATAGATAAAGTAAGAAAACAATATTATGAAATTTTAGAACTTGCTAAAGCTAGTAAAGGATCTTGTAAGGTAATGTGTCAAAGACAATATCATCGTGGATATGAAAAAATAAAAGAGTTACTTATTCAAGTAGTAGATAAGTTTAAAATGCCAATAACTAATATAGATATTTTTCATTCTGATGGTGCTTGGGAAATGCCACACGATTTAGAAAAAGAAAATCATCCTTATAAATATGGATATGGAAAATTGTTTCATAGTGGATATCATTTTATAGATTTATTAAGTGATTTTGTTAAAATTAATGATTCATTAGGTGCTAATAAAAAAATTGTTTATGGAGATGTTTATTCTAAAGTATTTACTCCTAATGATGAAATGAATATATTAAATATTTCTGATTATAAAAGAATATTTAAAGACCAAGATATTCCTGATTATTATGAAAAAAATAATAATCCCACTTTTGATTATTATGGCGAAAAAGATTATCATGGATTATTAACTTTTTATAACAAAGATGGATTTACAATAACTACTGCAAATTTAAATTTATTACATAATGGTGTATCAAGAAGAGCTTGGATTAAAACAAAAGATTTCTATAAACAAAATGGAAGAATAAGACATGAAAGAATTAATATAGAAATTGGGCATTTATTTAATATTCAAGTTCATAGTTATCAGTCAAAAGAAATAAGTGATAGAACTACTGATGAAGAAAATGTTGGAGGATTAGAACATTTTGATATATTTATTTTTAGTAATCCATTAGTAGATAGTATTTCTTTTAAAAAAATTAGTTTAGGTGATATGTATTCTGAAGAGGAAAAGAAAGAGTTTTTGGGGTATAATGAATTATCAAGAGAAATTTTTATTGAAAAATTTTTAAATAATGAAGATTGCAAGGGTGATATAAGAGATCAAGCTCTAGCCATAGAAATTTTATATTCCTGTGCTAAAGGAATTTATAATCATTATAATAAAGTTAATAAAATAGAAAGTATTAACATACGAAATGATTATACCTATCGTTTTATAGCAAAAAGATTAAAAAATTATTCTAAATTTGTGGATCGTAATTTAGAGAAAAAAGAAATTTATAGTAGTATGTATTATAATGATATCTATACTTTATATGCAATTGAAAGATATATTCCACAAAATAATTGTTATGAAGTTTTTATTTCATTAGATGATACAAAAGATGTTGCAGGTGGATTGTTAAGTAAAACTTTTAAAAATAAAAAGAAAGCATATTTATATTTTAAGTATTTAGAATATATTATCAGAAATAAAAAAATATCATTAATTGAAAAGATGGTTGAAAACTTTTAAAACAAAAAACACTTTTCAAACACTTTTCAAACACTTTTCAAACACTATTAAAAGACTAAATTCATACGATTTAGTTTATTGATAAAATATTGTCAAGTAGTATAATGTAGTAAAATGAGTTAAATCTCAGTTGAGATACTCATTTTTGTTTACCATTTTTTACTAAAAGCATTGACAAATATTTAAAAAATCATTACAATAAATGGCAAATTTGTGGGGAGTTGGGTTATGTATATAAAAATCAACTTATTAACTACTAACAATGCATCGTTAGTAAATATAAATTTAAAATATGCTTTTTCTATTCAAGAGATTTTATAGTGGAGTTTTTTGCCCTTAAAATCTCTTTTTTGTTGAAAGGAGGATAAACTATGAACGACATTGTAACATTGGAACAACTACTAAATATCAGTAAAAGTATTTCAAATTATGTTGAGCAGAATAAAATGTATAATATATTGTTAGATGAAAATATTTGTAATAATTATGATATTATTGAAATTAAGAAAAAATTACAAAGTTTATTTACTTCTTTCAAATCTGCACGATACTTATATGAATTTCCTGTTGAGTGTAGTATAAGCATTTCTGCAAATTATGATGAAAAATTAGGATCGTTTACACAAAGAAATAATGTAAGTAAAATTGAACAAGCTATTCAAAAATACACTGACAAACAACTTCATACAACAAATATTTATAATACAATAATGGTTTTAAGTTTAAAGTTAACTGGTGATGAGGCAATTTATTTAATAAATACATTTTTAGCACATAAGTCAGAAGATGATATTGCTGAAATGATCGGTGTATCTAAATCATATTTACAAAAAATAAAGAAAAGTTGTATTGTAAAAATGTGGATAGATTTAAAAAAATTTTGTGAGGAAGATGATTAAATTCATCTTTTTTTTATGAGTTTATAGGGAACTCATTTTAAAAAAACTAAATTTAAATTTAAAGGAGGTGATAAAGTTTGCAAATAAGTCCATTCTATTCAACAAAACTTGGGAAATTGTATAAAGGCGATTGTTTAGAAGTTATGGATTATTTAATTGAAAATAATTATAAGTTTGATGCAATCATAACTGATCCACCATATGCAGTAACAGGTTTTAGTTGGGATCAATTAATTCCATTTGATGAAATGTGGGAACGACTTTTAAAATTAATAAAAGATGATGGTGCAATTGTTTTATTTGGCAATGAGCCATTCTCTACTAATTTAAGAAAAAGTAATGAAAAACTATATAGATATGATTGGAAATGGCTTAAAACACAAATAACGGGTTTTCAAAATGCTAAATATCAACCACTTAGGTGCTATGAAGATGTAATGGTTTTTTCAAAGTCAGGTGCAGTATCTAGTTGTAAAACTCCAATGTGTTATTATCCACAAGATCTTATATCAGTAAATATTAAAAATAAAAAGTCTACCGTGGATTATTTAAGAGAAAAAAAAGATACAACAAAACAAGAATATATTCAGGAATATGCAAATTATCCACGGAATGTAATTCAGTTTGCAAGAGAAACGAATTTGTTTCATCCTACCCAAAAGCCATGTAATTTAATGGAATATTTAATAATGACATATACCAAGTCTGATGAATTAGTTTTGGATTTTACATCTGGTAGTGGCTCTACTCTACTTTCGTGCGAGGTTTTAAATCGAAGATGGGTTGGAATTGAAATAACTGATAAATATTGCGAGGTAATTAAAAGAAGAATTGAAAATGGAATACAATTAAAATTATTTTTTGAAACTAATAATAAATAAAGGAGGAAGATTAATAAGTAAATTATATAAAATAGATATTTATAAAATAGGATTAAAAAATTACTTTCATGATGTTCTCTTAATAGGAGGGCTTTTTTAATTGGAAGGAATATTAAATAATGTGTTAGAGTTGATTAATGATGCTATGGGTTATTTAAGATTATTTGTTATCGGAGGAACAGCTTTCTTTGTAGCCAAAGATTTTGCTTTGAAAATGGCTAGTTCAGATGATAATCAAAAAGCATCTTATGATAGAAAGATAAAAACTACAATTATTGCAGGAGTATCTGCATTAGTAACTACACAATTAGTTTCATGGATATTGGGGTATTTTCAATAATGAAAAAACAATTTTTAGATAATATAAATTCTATATTTGAATATAAAAATGTTGAAGGTATTCCATTACAAAGAATAGATATTTTAAAAGATATTATAAGGGATAAAGATTTATTTGATATGATGTATAGTAAATTTAGTAGATATTTTGACGATTACTTTGATGAAGATGATTTAAGTATGAAAACTGAAGACTTTATTTATAGATTAAATTATCTAATTAATAATTGGATGATTCCAATACATCATATTAATAATATCGAAGATATAAAATCTACTCTTAATGGTTTAATAAAAAAAGATGTTGATCTTTATGGGGCAGTTTCATTTGATGATTCTGATAAGGAAATGTTAGATGAATTTGAAGAATTATTTTATAGTAAGGATCTTTCCATTTGATGAACAAAGATTTTTATAGATTTATTAAAAGTCATAATTTGCCAAATAGGATCTATGATATGCTTTTATATTTTGGAACTATTAAGAATGAAAAAAATGAAAACAATATTAAGAAATTCTTCTTTCAGAGATTACAAGATGTTGAATATGTAGAATCTCTTGCAAAATATTTTGAAGAAAAATTACGAAAGTATAAAAAAATTCCTGATATTAGATGTAATTTGCTAGATTTGATTAATGATTTAAATTATTTAAAACAATATTTAATCTAAATAATGGTATTAAATTTTGTTTTTTGATAAAATAGAGTTATGATGTTATTGGAGGGAGTTTTATTATGAATAAAAAAATCTTAATAACTATTATAACTTTAATATCGATTATTTTATTAGTTGTTGTAGGTATATATATATTTAAGAATAAAGATACTTCGACTAATAAAAATAATGAAGCGAAAGAAACTTTAAAAGAAGAAAATCAAAATAATTCAGAAATTGATGTAGATAAAAATGAAGAACAAAATGATGAAGAAATAGAAGAGTCTGATGATAAAGATGATGAGGATGTTGAATCCAACTCAAATGATGTAGATAATTCTATTAAAGAAAATGATTCAAATAATGAAGTTTCTACACCAAATAAAGATAATGATTCAAATAATGAAGTTTCTACACCAAATAAAGATAATTCTAGTAATAACAATACAAATCAAAATAATAATGTAAGTAATAGCACTACTGATGATAGCCCTAAAGAACAAACACCATGGGAAAAGCTAGGTATAACGGAATATGAATATTATAATACTCCTGTATGGTCATGGCAAAATGTAGATTTTGGTGTAAATCTTGAGGGAGATAAATATTGTGCTAATGAAAAAGATTGTTTATCTAAATGTCAAAAATATGGTGATGAATATTTAAGTCAGAATAATAATGGTGGATATAATTGTGATGATGTACTTAGTTATTCGGGAAGATATCTTGGTATAGATTTTGAGTTTTTTGAATTACAACCCTAATTGGGGTTATTTTTTTTGGAAAAAATTAAAGGAGGAAATAAATGAAAAAGAAATTATTGCTTGTGTTTTCAGTCTTGTTAACTGGAATTGTAGCATTGATTGATATTCCTAAAGTTCAAGCTGAAACATATGCAGGTGAAGCAATATGGCCGAGCGAGTTTATCTCTGATGTATATATAAAAAAGGAACGAGCAGACGGCTATACTAAATATCAACAAGGAAGATTTATTAGAAGAAGCGAAGACAATGCTTTTGTTTATTGCTTACAACCTTTTGTAGATATAAATAATAATTATGTTTATAATATCGCTAGAGAAGATTATGAAGTTTATTTGAATATGACAAAAGAACAATGGCAAAGAATAAGATTACTTGCTTATTATGGTTATGGATATGGTAGTCATACTTCTACAAAATGGTATGCAATTACACAAGTTTTGATTTGGAGAACTGCCGAGCCAAGTGGGGATTTTTATTTTACTAATGGATTAAATGGCTCAAGAAATGATAGTTTGTTTATTGATGAAATAAATGAAATTGAAAATTTAGTAAGTAATCATTATAAAGTTCCAAATTTTAATGAAACAAATATTACTTTACCAATTGGTGATACAATTACCTTAACTGATATTAATGGTGTTTTAAATAATTATGAAATTACAAAAGAAACAAATGTTACTGCAAATATAGATAATAATAATTTAACTATAAAAGCTAATAGTATTGGTGATGGACAAATTAATTTAACAAAGACTGATACTAAATATTCAGCTCCCCCTATTGTATATTTTAATGAGCATTCACAAAATGTAATGCGAGTTGGAGCATATGATCCAGTCAATAGTTATATAAAAATTAATGTTATAGGTGGAAAAGTTTCTATAAATAAAGTTGATGATGAAACAGGTTTAGGAATTGCACAGGGAGATGCATCTTTAAATGGTGCTATTTATGGTATTTATAAAGAAGATGGAACTCGTGTTGGACAGTTAGAGTCTGTTGGTGGAAAATATGTAACTAGTGATTATTTACCAAGTTTAGGAAGATATTATATATTAGAAGAAAAAGCATCTATCGGTTATGAATTAAATAATACTAAATATTATTTTGAAATAACTGAAAATAACTTGAATCCACAAATAGAAGTAACTGAAAAAGTAATTAAAAGAGATTTAGAAATATTTAAAGTATTTGCAAGTGGTGAGACTGGAATATTAATTGGTGAATCAAATATAACCTTTGATATATATTTAAAATCTACTGGTGAAAAAGTTCAAAGTATAACTACTGATAAAAATGGTTATGCAACTGCTACATTACCTTATGGCACATATATTATTAAACAAGTTAATACAACTGATGGGTATGAAAAAGTTGATGATTTTGAAATTGTAGTAAATGATGAAATTGAGAATCCAATTTATAAGTTATTATCTAATGCTGATGTTACTGCTAGATTAAAAGTAATAAAAGTAGATGCTGATACTGGCGAAACTATAGCAATGTCAGGTATTAAATTTAAAATATTTGATTTAAACAAAAATGATTATGTATGTCAAATTACAAATGTAGAACAATGTATTTTTGAAACTGATGAGAATGGTATCTTATTAACTCCACTTCCACTTGAATCAGGATCATATAGACTTGAGGAAGTAGATCAAAGTCTTAATGGCTATTTATGGAATAGTGAGGGATTAGAATTCACTATTAGTAATAATACCGATTTAATTAATGATGAAGTTTTTGGTGCAATATTAGAAATTAAGTTTGCTAATCAAGAAGTAAAAGGAACTATTGAAATCAATAAAGTTGGCGAAGATTTAGTAATTAAGGATGATTCTTATATTTATGAAGAAATTGCTTTGCCTAATGTAGAGTTTGGATTATATGATGAAAATGGAAATCTAATTGCCAAAGTAACTACTGATGAGAATGGTTATGCAAAAATTGAAAATTTAAAATTAGGAAAGTATATTTTAAAAGAACTTGTTACTAATGGAAATTATATTTTAGATATAAATGAGTATGAAGTAATTCTTGAATATAAGGATCAATATACCCCTATAATCACTAAAACATTTACTTTGAAAAACTATTTAGCCAAAGGTGGTTTAGATTTTACTAAAACTGATTTAGTTACTGGTGAAGCTCTACCAAATACAAAGATTGAAATTTTCACTGAAGATAATATAAAAATATTTGAAGGCGTAACTGATGAAAATGGAAAAATTACAATAGATAATTTACCTATAGGCAAATTTTACATAATTGAGTCAGAGGCACCTGATGGATATATTTTAAATACTGAAAAAATGTGGTTTGAAATAACTGAAGATGGGCAAATAATTAAGGCAAATATGACTAATGAATTGATTGTTGAAGTTCCAAATACAGGTATTTCTGATTCTAATGTTTTAAATATAATTGGAATTGTAGTTATAGTATTGGGTATAGGATATATTGCATATGACAAATTTAAAAAGAAGTAAGAGCCATATTATATTTGGCTCTTTGCTTATTCTTTTAGGCATAGGATTATTTTGCTATCCCCTTTTTAAAAATAAAGTTGTAGAACATCAAGATAATAAAAAAGTTGAACAATTCTTTGAGATGCAAGATTCTAAAGAAGAAACTATAATTACGAATAAAGAAGAAATAGTTACGAAAGAAGAAATCTCTTATATTGGAATATTAGAAATTCCAAGTATAAATTTAAAAAAAGGATTTTATGGTATCAATGATATAAATAATAATGTAAATAGAAATATTGAAATTATTGAAAATTCTGATATGCCCGATGTAGTAAATGGGACTTTTATATTAGCAGGTCATTCAGGATCAGGAGCATATTCACACTTTAAAAATTTATATAAATTATCACTTAATGATGAGTTATATATTTACTATAATGAAAATAGATATTCGTATAAAGTGGTAGATATTTATGATGTTGAAAAAACTGGAAAAGTAAAAATTAAAAGAGATGCTAATAAAACATATTTAGTGTTAATTACTTGTAGGCATAATACAAATAAACAAATAGTAATTATTGCAGAATTATTATCAAAAGATAAATATTAAAAAAGAAAGGATGATTTTATGAATAAGAAAAATAATGATAAAAAAAACAAAAAGAAACTATTAGTAGTGTTAGGAATTGGAGCATTTACTATTTTAGGTGGAACTCTAGCTTATTTTACCACAAGCGATACAATAATAAATAATTTTAAAACGGCTTTGTATCAACATTCTATTGTAGAAAAGTTTGAATCACCAAGTGATTGGACTCCTAATACAACTACTGAAAAAACGATTAAAGTAACAAACACTGGCAGTATAAGTATGGCAGTTCGAGCAACATATACTGAAAAATGGATTAATGGTAATGGTGAAGAAATATCATTAATTGATGATGAAGGTAATCGTGCATCTATTATTAATTTTGGTGAGGGATGGGAAAAAGCTTCAGATGGATATTATTACTATGGTAGTAAAGAAAATTTAACAAAATTAAATAAAGATGAAACTTCAACATCGTTTATTAATAGTGTAACTTTTAATAAAAATATTGATGCAGATTTAGAAAAAAATGTTTCAGATGATGGACAAACAATTAGTTATACATCGAGTGGAAATGGTTATGATAATGCTAAATATGTTCTTACAATAACTATTGATACAATTCAATATGACCAAGCACAAAATATTTGGTAATTTAAAAATTAAGGAAAGTCTAAAATTTTATTTTTGGACTTTCTTATTTTTTGAAGAGGTGTATTTATGTTAATAAAAATTAAAAATGTTATTTTTAGAATACTTTATGTATTAATAATTATATATTTACTTGTATTTGTTCCATGTTTATGGGGACATAAACCTTTAGTAGTTATATCAGGTAGTATGGAGCCAACTTTAAAAGTTGGAGGAATACTTTATTATGAGAAAATTGATTTAGAAGATTTTAAAATTGATGATATTTTAGTTTATAAAACAAAAGATCATATTATATCTCATCGTATAGTGGATATAGTTGATGATGGATTTATTACTAAAGGAGATGCAAATAACTCAATTGATAATAATCTAATAAATAAAAATCAAGTATTAGGGAAAGGAACTAATTGGTCAATACCTTATATAGGTTATTATGCTGATTTCATTTATACTCATAAATATCTATTGTATATATCACTATCAATTATAGTTGTAGATTTGCTAAATGATTTTTATCGTGATCATAAAAAGAAAAGAGGTTTAATTAATGAAAAAGTTTATTAAATTAAGTATTTTGGTTTTATCAATTTTTTGTTCCATATCAAATACTGTAGCACTCTTTTCAACTACAAACGATATTCAAAATGATTTTTATACTAAAAAATATAGTTTTAATTTAAATGCAACTGGTGGTACTTTTGAAAATGCTGATATTAATATTAATGATAAAAATGTAATTTTACCAATACCAATTAAAAATGGATATAATTTTTTAGGATATAGTGATTCTTTAAATGGTAATGTTATATATTCAAATAATATAAATAACATAGATTTAATTAATAATACATCTATCTATGCGAAGTGGAATACTAAAACTTATACTATAACTTATGAACTTAATGGTGGAACATTAAATAATCCTAAAACTAATTATAATGTAGAAGAAAGATTTACTCTACCTATACCTACAAAAACTGGTTATGATTTTGTTGGGTGGACAGGAACTGGTATTAGTGGTCCTGTCTATAATTTAACTATAAACAATTCTACAGGTAACAAAAGTTTTGTAGCAAATTGGAAAATTAAAAAATATTCAGTTGATATAAATTCAATTATACAAAATAAAACTTATAGTGCAGGATTATCAGGATTCACTTTTTCGGTGTGGATTAATGGTACACAGGTTGCAGATCATGTAATTGATTATTATAATGATTCAGTTGATTATGGCTCAAGTGTAAGAGTTTATGTTTATGATAGAACTGGTTATAATGTAACTTCTTTTAGGGATAATACATGGACTATTACTAATGATTTAACAATTAATCCTACTTGGTATGATAATATTCCACCAACAATTACATCATTTTCAGTAACTAATTTAGGATATTATGATCCTGATAAAGGTGCTGGTGCAGGATGGAATATTCGAATTTATATAAATGGATATGACGAAGGAACAGGTATTCAAAAATATCAAACTTGGTTAGTTCCATATAGAAATGGATCAGGTGCAGGTCGTGAAGATGGTAATGATAGAATATTAAGAAATGTTTTATATTTAAATGATGTAGAAGGAAGAACTTTTTGTGCATATGCAATTGACAATGCAGGAAATGAGGCAGAAAGATGCGAAACTATAAGAGTAAATTAAATTATAAAATATATAGGAGGAATTGTGGATAATTCAAGTGTTAAGTGTAACACCTGTTGAACAACATTGGTATACCGATATTTTTCGTAGTGTATTATGGGCAATTGGTAAAGGTATACTAGTTTTATTGGATGGCTTTTTTGATGTTATAAATAAAATTTGGCAATATGATTTTTTTAATAATGAATATGTTACTAAAATATTTAATGGTGCAATTATTGTAGCAGGTAGTTGGTTAGTATTAAAAGTAGTTATAGAGCTTATTATGAATTTTATTGTTCGTAATGAAGGAAAAGAAACACCATTATCGGTTTATAGAGGTATTGTTTTAGCAATAGTTATGATGTTTTTAATTCCCCCGTTATTTCAATTTGGACATGATGTATCTAAAGGATTAACTGAGGCAGTTATTTCAGTATCTGATATGAGTTCATCATCTTCAGCTGAAGCTACTATTTCGAGCTCTATAGTTCGATCGATGATGTATACAAATGAAACTGAATCTGATAATTTAGAATATTTTGTAAAAAATTGGAAAACTGCAGATATTAACGATACTGAGGGTGGATTTGTAGGATTGGGTGATTGTTATAAATATTCACTTAATTTTTTTATGCTGATAGTTTTAGCCATTATTACAATATTTTTACTTTTCTTTGTCGCAATTCAAATGGCAAAAAGAGTTATGGAAATTGCTCTATATAAGATTATCGGACCTTTTTGTGCGACTTCACTAACAGGTCAATCAAAAACCTTTGAGTTGTGGTGTAAATCGACTATGGGAGCATTTTTAGTAACTGTCGTTCAGTTTATAGGTATTGGTTTATTATTAACATTGTTTGGTAGTGCATTTAATGAAAATGGTACTTTAACAGGTATCTTTTTAGTTATTGGAGCTTTGTTATTTATTATTTCAACGCCAACTTTAATAAGCTCTTTATTAAATCAGCAATCAGGAATAATCTCTGGTATGGGTGATATGCAATCATTGGTTGCTATGGGACATTTGACAGGACAGGGACTTGGTCTTGCATCTGCAGGAGTTTCTAGTGCCTTATCATTAGGATCTAATGTCATAAGTGGTGGATCAAATATTGTATCAGGAGGTGTATCAAGAATATCAAATATGATGAATAAAGGAAAAACTTTAACTCCTGAACAAAAAAGTATTGTTCAGGAAAGTATAAAACAACATAATCCAAGAAAAGCTTGGGAACAAACTAAAGATTTTATAAATCAAAATAGTAAAGGTAGATATGGAAGTAGTAGTTCTACTTCATCCATGAATAATGGATTTAATAACTTTAATAATATGAGATTTAATACTATGAGAAATCAATATATGAATAATAAAGATAATGTTTCAGATAGGAAGTGGTACTGATATATTTAATTCCAAAAAATATTAAAATAAAAAAAGAAATATTTAAGGGCTTTGGGATTTTAGAAATAATTGCTATGGCTATAGCTTTTGGTATAGGTTTTTTATTACAATCTTTTGTCAATGATTATAGATTAAAAGTATTTTTGTTTATATCATTTCCAATAACAATGTTTTTACTTCTTCTACCCTTACCAAATGGCAGTACTCCATTAATAATTTTTAAAAAATTTTTGATATATCAAAGGAAACAAAAGAAATATAGATTAAAGTAATCTTTTATATGGTATAATTTATGTATATAAGGTGAGGTGATTTATATGGTTTGTCCAAATTGTAATGGAACAAATATTAATATCCAAGTAATTAATGAAAGTAAACTTGTAACAAAACATCATGGTATTATTTGGTGGTTATGTATTGGTTGGTGGTGGATATTTGTTAAATGGTTAGTTTTAACGATACCAGCATTAATATTTACAATTTTTGTTGGAAAAAGAAAAAAAATTAAAAATATTCAAAGAAAAATTGCTGTTTGTCAAAATTGTGGAAAAACATGGAATATTTAAACTTTAATTAATGATTATCTAAAATAAGATAATCTTTTTATGTGGGAGGAATTATTATGTTATTTATTATTGGGCTAATATTTATTTTATTAGTCTTTTTTTTATATTCTGCTTGTGTATTATCAAGTAGATGTTCTAGTAAGGAGGAATTAAATATAAAGAGTTTAAATTTTAATGATGAGGAGTTATATTTTGAAATTAATAACTATTCATATAATAATCGATTAGCAATTTTATGTTATACAGAAGATGAGCCATTTTCTGATATTACAATTAATTTGCCTAATCAATCGATAAATTCTTATGATGAAGGATTTATTGATCCTATAAATAAAGATTGTGGTCTTTATCAAGAACTTATTAATTGTGGCATTATAAAAGAAGTAATAAAGGAAAATGTTCCGTATAATAGAGGCAAATATGATTTAGTCAAATTTGATATGAATGTATTAAAAGAATATGATCCAAAGGGATATGAAAATTATTTAAGTTTAATAGGTTATGAAGAAGATATGTCTTTTAAACCATCTATTTAAGGAGGTATTTAAATTAGTTTATTACAAGAATATAAGGGCATTGAGTATTTAATTGGAAAAGGCAGAGCTAAGGCACTTAACTACTATTTAAAAGAGCAAAAAATGTCTTTTCCTGAACTTTTTAAAAATAAAGATAAATGTACCGAGTTTGCTCTATTATTTAAAGAACAAATAAAGCCATTTAAAATTATAGAACATGATGATAATTATAGTGTAATATTAGATCAAGATGATTATCAGTACGATTGGTTATCCGAAGTTAAAGAAAAAAGTTGTTATGGTAGTGGACATTGCTATAATGATTTATTTAATGATTATTTATCTAGTAACTTTTTGAAATTAAATCAAAAATTAAATTATGATTCTGAAAATGGAATGTTTTGTGTTTATTGTAAAAATTTATTTGTTGCTGAAGAAGTAGCTTATGAATTATCTAAACTATATAAAAATGAGAATAAAATGATTGACTGGATAAAAAATACAAAAGAAAAATATGGGTATTCTTTTGATATAAAAATATAAAGGAGGAATGATTATAGATAGAAAGAAAAAAATAAAATTAGGCAAAGGGTATTATAATATTATAGTTAGTACCTACAATAATAGTAGAATCCGTTTATCATATATTAACAATAAAGAAAGACATGACCTTACAATTAATTTAGAAGATGTTTATCTAGATGATGGTCGTGTCTTTTTAGACCCTGTAGTTAAAAAAGATGGAATATTAAAAGAATTAAAGAAAAAAAGAATAATCAAAGATATTTGTGGTGTAATAAATTACAATTATACAGATATTCCTATAGCAATTTTAAATATGGGTATTCTTCGTAAATATGATAATGCAGGAGTTAATAATCACTTACAAAAAGTTTATAAAGTTGGTGATAGTTTTGAATAATCAGTTGAAATTATATGATACTCTCATTACTTTAAGATTAAGTAAAAAAGAAAAACAAATTTTAAAAAGAAATGCTTACCAAAAGAAGATTACAATGTCAGAATACATCAGAACTTTAATTTTATTAGATAATAGACTTAACTCTATTTCAAGCAAACTAAATAAAATTGATAAAGATTTAAAAGATGTAAATCTTGCTAAAATTCATATAGGGAGGGATTTTTAATAAAAGTAAAATCAAAAGAGGATAAAGTTAAAGTAAATGTTAAAAAACTTCCTAAAACTATTTTAGAATTTATTCCATTTCAAGATGTTTGGAATAACTATGTTTTTTTAGACAATAATCATATTGTTGGAGGTATAAAAATAGGATCTATCAATCTTTCTTTATTATTTGATGAAGAGCAAAAAATAAAAGTTAGTCAACTAAAGAAAGTATTAAATTCAATTGATTATCCAATTAAAATTTTCAGTATTGATAAACCAATTAATTTAGAAAGTAATCTTAATACATTAGGAGCTAAAATAAAATCCGAAAAAAATAAAAATAAGCAAAAGTTATTAGAGGAAGATTATGACTATATCCAATTTTTAAATAATCAAAAGTCAGTTGTTAATAGAGAATTTTACTTAATTGTAGAAGAAAATTCAGATAATGAAAAGTTGCTAAAACAAAAGTTAAATGATTTGATTCAGGAGTTTAGTGCAATTGGACTTTCTGCTAATATTGTTTCTAGTGAAGAATGGCGAGAGCTATTGTATGTAGTTTTAAATCCTGTCACATCGCTTGATTCTTTTAAAAAAGATGCTACAAGCATAACTAGGTCGTTTAAAGAGAGAATCGCCCCTACAGGGCTTAAAATTGGGGAAAAAGACTTAATTTTAGGTGATGCTTATATAAGTATAGTCACATTGCGAAGTTATCCATCAATGGTAAATGTAGGATGGCTTGGAGCAGTAGCTAATGTTGATAGAACTAGAATGACTATTACTATTAGTCCAATGAATACACAAGAAATTTCGGCAACACTTAAAAAGAGTATGTCAGAAGTAAAATCTAAAATGATTAATATAAGTGATTACAATGATCAGATAATTTTAAATAATCAAATGCAAGATTATGTTGAACTTGTAAATAGAATTGACCGAGAACATGAAAAGTTTTCTTTACTTACGGTCAATTTTTTATGTTATGGTGAAACTAAAGAACAATTAGAAAAAACTAAAAAAGAATTGAAATCTACTTTGTCTGCATATGGACTTGGTGGAGCTGATTTGATGTTTGAACAAGAAAGGTCTTTAAAGATGTGTTTGCCAACTTTGTATAATGAATTAGAAAAACAATTTGGACTACCTATTCCGATGATGACCGTTGCATCATCCTTTCCTTTTATATTTCAAAATCTACAGGATGATGGTGATGCAATTATGCTTGGTAATGATGCACTCGGTAGTTTATTATTTTTTGATATGTGGAAAAGAACTAATAAGAGAAATAATTCCAATGCAGTTATTGTTGGTAAATCAGGAAGTGGGAAATCAACTCTCATAAAAAAATTAGTTCGTGGTGCATGGTGTCGAGGATCTAAAGTTATAATTATAGATCCTGAACGAGAATATAGAGATTTGTGCGAGTCAGTTGGAGGAGCTTGGATTGATGCAGGAACTGGTATTGCAGGTATTATAAATCCATTAGAAGTTAGACATGGTGCTGATGAGATAGATAATGATACCAACGAAAATAAGTCTAATGATTTATCTAGACATTTTCAAACTTTTAGAACATTTATTAAGTATTATCTTCAAGATTTATCGGCATATGAAATAACAAAGATTGAAGAAATTTTAATTGAGGTTTATCGTGATAAAGGTATAGATTTTGAAACTGACTTAACTAATTTTAAAAGTGAAGATTATCCTATTATGGAAGATCTTTATAATAAGATTTTAGAAAAGTTAAAATTAGCAAAACAAAATAATGATGCTAGAAATGTTATAGAGTCATTAGAAAAAATAAGTTCTATGTTAAAAAGAGCAACATTTGGAGCTGATGCTAAATTATTTAATGGAACATCAACAATTAATGTTGATAAGGAAACTGATTTTATTGTGTTAGATATCCACAGTCTTGTTGATAGTGATAATACAATTCTTCGTACACAATTTTTTAATATTTTATCTTGGTGTTGGAATGAAATTAGTCGTAATCGTGATGAGCAAGTAATTCTTGTTTGTGATGAATCACATCTTTTAATTGATCCATCTAATCCTGATGGGGCTGATTTTCTTAAAAGGTGTACTAAAAGATGTCGTAAATATAATTCAGCAGTTTGGACTATAAGTCAAAACTTTATTGATTATACTGCTGATGGTTTAGAAAGATACGGACAAGTAATTATTGATAATAGCACTTATTTAATAATTATGGCACAGGGACAACGAGAAATAGAATCAGTCCAAAAAATGATGAACTTAAGTGAATCAGAAGTTCAGTTTTTAACGACTGCAGGTAAAGGACAAGCATTATTTGTTATCGGTCAAGATACAAGAATGCCTATTCAAATTCATTTAAGAGAAGAAGAAAAAATATTGTTTGGTAATGCTGGTGGTAGATAATTAGTACCGAAAAACAAATAATAAAATTTATTTTTCTACCATTAGCACCAATATTATTTTTAATTATTTTTTTGGTTTTGATTACATCAGATTCAGGTAGTGGTGATAGTTCAGTTATGGCAGGAGTGTTTTTTACTACTCCATTTGAAGATGGAATAAATTATACAATTACATCTGAATTTGGTGATAGAATAGATCCTTTTGATGGAACACAAGCATTCCATTCAGGAATTGATTTGAGTGCATCAGATGGAACTAATATCGTAGCATCAGGTGATGGTGTTGTTGTTGAAGTTGGATTTCAAGAAGAAGGACTTGGAAATTATGTGTACATAGAACATAACTATAATGGAGTAATTTTTTATTCGGCTTATGGTCATATGTTAGATGATTCTATTGTTGTATCTGAAGGAGAACAAGTAACAGCTAAACAAAAAATTGGTGTTATTGGATCAACAGGTAAAAGCACAGGAACGCATTTACATTTTACTTTAATGAGTCCAAATTTAAAATTTAATAAAGATAATCTTGTTAATCCTATCAATGTTATAAATGGTTTAGATTAGAAAGTGAGGTGATTATTTGAAAAAAGAAATAAAAATAAATTCTCAAGCTGAAGCAGTTGCATCACAAGTTTCTGATATATTAAGTAAAAATAATAATCGTAATATTGATTATAATTTAGTTTATCAATGCACAAAAGAAGTTGTTGATGATAAAAATATTTTAGATGAAGTCTATAACTCTGCGATTAGTATTTTAGAAAATAAATACGGAGTATTATTTGATGTAGATAAAAAAATTGAAATATAATGTACATTTTTTTGAAAAAATAAAAATGAAAATTAAAAAAATGATGTACATTTGGGGGGTGTTTTTCCTATTAAAATTAGTCAAAATTGTTATACTTTTGTCTGACAAATGGGCTTTTTTAGGCATTTTTATTAAAAATATAGTATGACATAAGTCAGACAATAATAAAATTGTCGGACAATAAAAAAGATTACAACCCCTTATAATTAGGGCTAACTCCCCACTGGGGAGTTGATTTGTCAGCCACAGTTATCCTGTTTTTTTTGATGCCTTAACCGTGTACACTTTTTTTAGAAAAATTAAAAAAATCGTGTACATTTTTGTGTACATTATTTTTAACAATTGGAGGTGATTTTATTTGAATAATAATAACATTATCAAAGGAAAAATTGATGAGAAGTTGTATGATGCTTTTCGTGATATATTAAAAGAATTAAATATGACACAACAAGACTTTATTGATAAAGCTGTTAAAGATTTTGTTCTTTCTAACTTAAATCTAATTATGAACAAGGGATCAGAAGATAAACAATAAGGATGAGCGATTAACAATTCGTGTAACTAAAGATGAGAAAAAAGAAATATCTACTTATGCAGAAAAACTTGGTATAACAACATCAGAGTTTGTATATTCTGCTATTAAAGAAAAATTAAACATAAATAAATTAAGTGATAGTCAATCACAATTTTTTGAATTATTTGAAAATGCTTTTAAAAAAAGTTTTGATATTTATTTTAAACAATTAATGGTTGCACTTAATAGAAGTGATTTTAATACTAGATGGCTTTTAAAACAACAAGACATTTTCATGCAACATTTAAAAGTTCCACAAACAATGGAGGATTTAAATTTTTCTAGTATTGAACATCCTATCTTAACAAAGGCAAAAGAAATTGTTTTAAAAGATATAAGAAAAATGTCTGCTAATAAACGCGAGGTAGATGATGAGTAGTAGTAATATCGTATTTAAAATTGAATATAAAAAAGTATCTAATAAGAAAAAAGGAATTAAGTCATGGATGAATTATGTATCTAAAAAAGAAAAAGCAGATTCTTCTAGTATTGATGAGTATAATCTATTAAAAGATTATGCTCTTTTTACTGATAAAGAAACTTATCTTGATGAAAGTTATGATACATATCTTTGGTCTAGTAAAGGTGATGTTTTAAAGAATGATGAACTTAATAAATTACAAGATAATAATAAAGGATTATTTTGGCGAGGTTTTCTTTCTTTTCCATCAGAGTTTGCAATTGAACATGGATTAATAACTAAAGCAGATTATTATAGTTTATCAAATCAAATTATTCCATCTTTGATTCAGGATATGGGACTTAATTTAAATAATGTTAGTTGGTATTGTGCTTTGCACCGTGATACATCTAAACATCCACATATTCATTTTTGTATATTTGAAAATAAGGTGACTAAAACTAATCCCACTATATCAAAAATGTGTTTTAAAAAATTTAAAAGCAATGTTGCAAATTATTTAGTTGATTATAAAAAGTTTTATGAACTTCGTGACAAATCTTTTTCGGATATCACTGGTAAGGTAAGATTAAAAGAATTAAATAAAATTAAGAATCAGAGATTATTTAGTGATAAGTATAGAAGAGAATTAAACATTATGTTATTAAATTTATATAAAGAATTGCCTAGTAAAGGCAGATTACAATATAATTCTAAAAATATGGCTATTTATCGTAAGGATTTAGATAACATGATTGAATATATTTTATCACATGATTCTATTAAATATGATTATGCCAATTATTTAAAATTACTTGATAAACATCAAAAAGAACTTAATAGTTTATATGGTATGAGTTTAAGTAATAGAGAAAGAAAATATTATGAAGATCAAAAGCAAAGATTATATTCTAAAATAGGTAATGAGATTTTAGATAATTTTAAGAAATATCAAGCTAAAGATTTTATGGAACGAGAAAAATTATTTTTAAGAAAAAATATTATGGATTTTAATTTTAGAAGTAAAAAAGAATATGTAAAAGATGAAACAAAAAAAGATATTGCTAAAGGATTATATAAGATATGTATACTTGCTGATTTAAATGATAATCAAATTAAAAAAGTGTTTAAGAGATGGCTACGAAATTCACATTATGATTTTGATGTTGATTTATTATTGGCATCAATATCGACATTAGATACTGATATGTCTATACAAGAGTTATATAAAAATTTAAAAAGAGTTGGTTATGACTCTATTAGATATAATAAGTTAAAAGAAAAAAACTTTTATAAAGAACTTAATTATAAAAGATTTATAAATAAAGCTATTAACCATCTTTATTATGAAATGGAACGAGAAGAAAAAGAAATTGTAGAACAAATGGAATATGAATTGGAGGTAAAAAAATAATGTATGTTGTAGATATTACTAGAGATGATGATTTAGAGAATGATATGTTAATTGGTAATGATAGTATGTCTGCTAAAAGTAAAACAATCAATTATATAATGGATTATGTATTTGCTAATTATAATATTAGTTTAAATAAAGATGTATTAGATCAAAATCTTAATATTGATAGATTTTCTTTAAAACAATTTTTAAATGAAAATTATAAGATTAATATAAAAAATGATTTAAAAATACAAGCAGTACCAACTGATAAAGATAATTGTTTATTTTTAAAAACTATTAATAATCAAGATGATTTTCCAAGTTTATATACTTTCTCAAATAAAAATAAAAAACAAGCTCAAGCATATATGAAATATTTAATTAATGATGCTCTTATTAACAAGTATCAGGATGATATAAGTGAATATGATAGATTAAGAATTGATTATAATAAAAGTATTGAATCATTTTCTGACTCATATATAAAATGTGAAATAATTTCTTTATATAAGGGTGGTCTATTTTTAGAAGAATTATTAAATAATGTTTGTTCATATAAACAAATAAAAGATAAAAATAATTTTATTTCAATATAAAAATATAAAACTTACTAACTTTGTGATATAATAGAATTAAGAAAAAAATTGTGCTTTGTAGGGAGTAGTTTTATGGAAATTTTAAAAAAGTTGTGGGGGTTTAGGTCGAGTAAACTATGGCAAAAAATCTTTGCTTGTATTTATTATATTTGTTGTTTAATTCTTTTTATAAATGCTTTAACCGAAATTCCAAATATATATGCAAATATTTATGATTTATTTATTTACAAATTTTCATCGAGTTTAAAGGCATTATCATTTTTTCTACCAATTTTTTTGTTATCAGATTTTAAGTTTAAAGAAAAAATCCCTTTATTAAACAAAAATAAATGGTGGTCTAATGTTATAAGTGTATTTATTATCTTTCTTATAATAATTAGTTTTAGCCAAATAATTAATTTATTTCATTCTGATGATTATAAAGAAAGATATGAGATATATTCTCAAACTGAAATAATCTATACAGAGCATGATCCTGATGAAATTCCTAAAGAAGATCAATCATCTTTAACTGAAAATGAACTAGAGGATGACTTGAATGATTTGATAGATGATGATAATTCTAAGGACAACAATTCTATAGATAATAATGTTACTGATATTCCCAATGATGATATAGTTGATATACCTAGTAATAATGAAAATGACAACTTACTTAAAGTTCATTTTATTGATGTTGAACAAGGAGACTCAATTTTTATTGAATTACCAAATCGACAAACTATGCTCATAGATGCGGGTGAATCGTATAAGGGTGAAATAATTTCTAATTATATAAGAAAATTGGAGTATTCAGATATTGATTATATAATTGGAACACATCCCCACGCTGATCATATTGGTGGCTTGGCATATATTATAAACAATTTTGATGTTGGAAGAATATATATGCCAAAAGCCGTATCTACAAGTAAAACTTATGAAAATCTGTTGAATACAATTTCTCAAAAAGGTCTGAAAGTTACTACTGCAAAATCAGGAATAAATATATTAAATAGCGAAAAATTGAAGATTGATATAATAGCACCAAATAGTGATTCGTACAACAATTTAAATAATTATTCAGCAGTTATAAAAATTGTTTATGGTAATAGAAAATTTTTATTTATGGGTGATGCAGAGACAAAGAGTGAAAATGAAATAATATCAGATGTTAGTGCAGATGTTATTAAGATAGGACATCATGGGAGTGACATATCATCTGGTCAATCCTTTGTTAATAAAGTAAATGCAAAATATGCTATAATAATGGTAGGAAATAATAATAAATATGATCATCCATATCAAACCATTATTGATCGGTGGGTGAATTCAGGTGCAGAAGTATATAGAACTGATAAAGATGGAAATATAATTGTGAGTAGTGATGGAAATTCATTGAACATTAATACATCACAATAATGTAAGGAGTTAATATGAAAGTCATAATAGATAGATTTGAAGGCAATTATGCTGTTGTAGAAATAGATGTTGGAAAATTTGTGAATATACCAAAAATTCTTCTTCCTAATGCTAAAGAAGGAGATGTAATTAAAATTGAAAAAGATAAAAAGGAAACAAAAAATAGAAAGAAAAACATTCAAAAATTAATGAATGATGTATTTGAGGATTAGGTGGTTAAAATGAAAAAAAATGTATACATAAGTTTATTATTAATTTTGTTTTGTGTTGGTAGTGTTGAAGTAAATGCAAGTAGTGGAAGGTTGAGAAAAGATTCGATAAAAACATGTGGTGGGATTACTTATGGTCAACATAGTAGTGATAATCATTGGCATATAGCTGAATTAAAAGATGGAAGTTATTATGCCACAGGTAATCCAATATATAGTGATCCTTGTAGTTCTTCTAATTCAAATAATTCTGATAAACATGAATCTGATAATAATAATGATAGTAATCAAGTTGTTGATCCTGATACTACGAATGACTCAAATAATAATCAATCTAGTAACTCTAATGAAGAAAATGAGTCAAATAATGATACCACCGAGTCTAAACCCAATGATAATCAAATTATAAAAAGTAATGATGCTACAGTAAAAAATATAATAATTGATGATAAAAAAATCGATATAAAAGATAAAATGGAATATTTAACTAACAATGAGAATATAAAAATTGAGGTAATACCATCGGATGAAAAAGCAACTTATGAAATTAAAAATAACAAAAAATTAGAAATTGGATCAAATGAAATTATAATTGAAATTACAGCTGAAGATGGGACAAAAAAATCATATGTAATTAATGTTACTCGTGAAATAAAACTTAGTTCTGATACAAATATAAAAGTTATCATTGATGGTGAGAAAGTTTCTTTTGATGATAATAAAGCTAAAGTTTATGTTAGTTCATCAGCTCAAAACATATCTTTAGAATATACTTTAAGTGATGAGAGATCAAAAGTCGATATAAGTAAATTAGATGGATTAAAAACTGGTGATAACATATTAACATTAAAAGTGACTGCTGAAGATGGAACTGAATCAGTATATGAAATAACAATTTACAAATATTCACAATTTGAAGAAATAATTTCAACAATATTAGCATTTGCAATGCTTGGTGGAATTGGTTATGGAATATATATTTTAATTAAAAAGATAAAGAGTAAAAAAAATAAGTGAAATTATATATTAAGATTATTCTAGTGAGTAATCTTTTTTTGATAGGAGGAATTGATATATAAGAGATTTAAAAAAATATTCCAATTATTTTTTAATTGCAATTTTAGATTTTATAATTTCTGCTAATATTTGTTATAACTTGGTTTGGATTATAACTCATGATATTCAATTAAAATGGGATTTTAATTTTATTAAGTCCCTTTTTTCTTTAAAAGATGTTGGATTATTATTTGGAACTATTTTATTATCTTTGTTAATATTTTTATTTATCTTAAAATATGATAAAGACATCAAACTTAAATTTTTAAGAAAAAAAAGATTGCCTGAAGAAGATGGTAATTTTGAATATGGTAGTTCTAGATGGATGACTAAAAAGGAAATTAAAAAGAATTTTGATGTTTGGAATATTGGTGAAAAGTTAAAAAGTGGTGGTATACCTGTAACGAAGTTAGATGGTAAATATTATTATGATAACTCGTTTGATCATACTTTAATAATTGGATCAACAGGAAGTGGTAAAACAATTTGTGAGATAATGCCTTTAATATTTAATTTGGGATATGCAGGTGAATCAATGATTATAAATGATGTTAAAGGTGAACTATATTCCATAACTGCTAACTTTTTAAAAAAACAAAATTATAAGATTCATATTATTAATTTGAGGGATGCTTTGGCAAGTAATGGATGGAATCCACTTCACTTGGCATATAAATATTATCATGAGGGTAATATTGATTTAGCAGGAGACATCATAGAGAACTTTTCAAAATCTTTATGTAAAAATCTTTCTAGTAAAGATATGTATTGGGAAAAATCTGCAACTGCAGTATTATCTGCTTTATGTTATGCACTAATAGAAGATTGCGAAGATGAATCTGAAGTTAATTTATATTCATTATATAATTTATTAGTTGAACATGGATCTAAAACAATTGATAGATTCAATTCATTAGATTTATATTTTCAACAAAAGCCAATGGGAAGTTTATCAAAAATGTCTTATGCAACAGGATCATTTGCTAAAGGTGAAACTAGAGCCACTCTATTTTCAGTTTTGGCGACTACTATTAAAATGTTTAGTGATACAGGTATTGCCAATTTAACTAGTAGAACTGATTTTGAACTTGATAGTATTGGGAAAACAAAAACTGCAGTTTTTTTAATAATTCCTGATGAAAAAGAAAGTAGACATGAACTAGCAACATTGTTTATCGATCAATGCTATCAAGCATTAGTTAATACTGCACAGACATTTAAAGATAGAAAAATGCCTATAAGAGTAAATTTCATTTTAGATGAGTTTGCTAATATGCCCCCTATTACATCAATATCAAATAAAATTACGGTATCAAGATCTCGCAACATTCGTTTCTATTTAGTTTTACAAGATTTTGACCAGTTAAAAGAAACATATAAAGATTCAGCAGGAACAATTAAATCTAATTGCACGAATTGGATTTATCTATTAACATCTGATAATGAAACTGCTAAAGAAATATCAACTCGTTTAGGCAAATATACAATTTCTTCAGATCGTGTATCAACTTCTACGAGATTAGAACAATTAGATTATAATATTTCAAATGATAAAAGTCTTATGGGCAGAGAATTATTAATGCCCGATGAAGTTATGAGATTTAAATTTGGTGAAGCTTTATTTTTAAAAAGTAGAAAGTATCCAATTAAATCTAAAGTTGTTACTATATATGATTATCCAATAAAAATTAAAAAAGTAGATATTCCTAATAAATCTAAAGAGTTTGAAATAAAATGTTTTAATTTAGATGAATTTAGAAAAGCAAAGGTTATAAAAAAAGATACTAAAGTTGAATTGGAATAAAATAAAAAGAACATTATAGTTCCGTATTATTTTAAAAGTTCATCAATTGTTGTATCCAAAATTATAGACAATTTTACTATCTTATCAAGTGGCATTTGTTTAGTGCTATCAGTTTCACTTTCAAATCTTTTGTAATGTGTGTGATTATAGTCTAACAACGCAGAAATATTCTCTGTTGAATAAGGGTTAATAGTAGTATTTTTAGCCTGACTTTTAAATTGTTGATATCTTTTTAAACGGATTTTTTTAATGTTCTTACAAAGTTTCTTATAAGTTTCATCTTTATAAATTTTTGAAACTTTTTTTTGTAATTCTTCAAACTCATACAAAGCCATCTTACACCTCAATATAATTATCTCATTTATCAAGAAGTGAAATAGCCACATATCTACGCAAAAAGTGTTTTTGTTTTAAAAAATTATGTTATAATAAAATTGGCATAAAAAAAGAATAATTTAATATTCTATTTATCGCCTAGGTTTGCGATGATTGTTAACAATAGGTCTTTCGATAAATAATTGCTCTACACTAACATTTAGTGCATTTGCAATCTGATCTACATAATCTATTCTTGTATTCCTTTTAGCATTTTCAAGACCAGATACATATGTAGGTGTAGTCTTAAGAATCTCTGCAAAATCTTCTTGAGACCAACCGTTTTTTAATCGAAAGTAAACAATGTTATTGGCTAATATTTTTCTAGATTTTGAAATTTTAGTAATAATCATCACTCCTTTCGTAACTTACTAATATTGTAATAAGTTTGTGAAAATCTAACCATACTAACTATGTGATAGTTTCATATATTATTATTAGTTAAAATTGCGATAATTATGCCTGAAAGTGGGTAATGTGAAAGGATAGATAATGAGTAATAAGAATTTGAATGTAAGCAGTTGTATTGATACTATTTGCAATAACTTTGAAAATAGTATATTAGAAATAATGAATATTAAATATTATTATGATTTGAAAAGTTTTTTTCTTACAGGAAAAGATTTATCAAAAGACGATAAATATTCTTTATACGAAAACTTAATTAACAATTATTTATTAAAAATTAAAAAATTGAATAAAAAGGTTGAATTAAAAAGATTTAGTAGTTCAGTTGATGATTGTTTAGATTTTTTTAGTAATGGTTATGATAAACAATGTAATGAATATTTGGCAGATGTAGAATCTGAAGGTGATGAAATTGCTGATGATTTATATCTTAAATTAATTGGAATGAATAATAGAGATTTAGAATTACCTATTAATTTGAAAGAAATAATAAAATATCAAATTCATAGTATAATTGATGATAAAGATATTGAAAAAGTTATACAATGGGTAATTTTAAAATTGGCAATTATGTATACATATTTAAAAAATGAAGTAGTAAAAGTTAAGTAGTATTATGCAGTAAAAATAACCCACTTTTAAAAATTGAAATATACGAGACCATTTTTGGTCTTTTTGATTTTTAACTAAAACAATATGCTATAATTATATAGTAATTAAATTTTATTTTGGGAGGAAGTATAATTTATGAATAGTAATAATATAAGTATTGGTAATGCTGGAGAATACTTTGTTGCAGGTGAACTTGAAAGACATGGATTTACGGTTGCAGTTCCTATGTCGAATACAAAAGACTTTGATATTTTGGTTATTAATAGAGTTAGTCATAAACAATATGCAATACAAGTAAAAACAACTAGATATAAGCAAAAAAAGTGGACTCTTGGCAAAAAGAATGAATCATTGGTTGGTGATAATATATTTTATATTTTTGTATCGCTTAATGAATTAGATATTCCAGAATATCATGTTGTTCCTAGCCAAATTGTTTCTGAAACAATAACAAGAGAACATAGAGATTGGCTTAATTCAGTAGGTAAATTTGGACAAAAACATAACGACAATGATTTAAGAATTTTTACTGATAAAGACGATTTATATTTAAATAGATGGGATTATTTAGATTAATTAATTTATGAATTGAGATAAGTTTATCAAATATGATAATCTTTTTTTTATGTGTAATTAAAATAATTAAGGAGGAATTTAATGTTAAAAGAATATGAAATAGAAAGAATAAAAAAGGAATATACTAAAGGGACTGAAATTGAATTAATTTATATGAGTGATAGTCAAGCAGTTCCAAACGGAACAAAAGGAAAAGTTGATTTTGTAGATGATGCTGGGACTATATTTGTAGATTGGGAAAATGGATCTTCATTAGGACTTATTGTTGGTGAGGATCAATTTAAAGTAATTAAAAAAGTAGATCCAAATATGGATGATTTAAATAAAAAAATATAAGGAGGATAAAATTGAAAAAATTAAAATTAGAAGAAGTAAAGAAATTAAAAGATAAGAATTATGATTTTCTTGTGTTGCAGGGTTGTGGTGGTAATCTTGAAGATTGGATTGATGGAATAACTAATATGTTAAAAGAAAATGGAATCGTACCAGATTCTTTTTCTTTTGATGAAATATATTCTTTTGAAAAAGATGGGATAACAAATATTGCTTTGGCTCTAAATAATAAGAATATTAATATAGGAAAATTAGCAATGTTTAGATTAAGCATAAGAAATGATTTTGGGGCAATGTGGTTGTCAGATTACATTGATAATTATTTGAAAGATATTAATAAAAAGCCAAAAGCACCAATAGTTGGAGCTGATGGTAATGTATTTAATTTAATTGGAATATGTTCCCAAGCTTTAAAACGAGCAGGTTATCATGAACAAGCTAAAGAAATGACTAATAGGGTAACTAATTCTCATAGCTATGATGAAGCTCTTTCAATTATGTGTGAATATATTGAGCCGACTGACCAATATGGAACTAGTTTTGAAGAAATTGATGTTTTTGATGAAGATATTGAAATTTAGGAGGGATAAATATAAATATTACAAAAAATAGAAGTTTGGAAGTCAGCCAAACTTTTTTTAATAAACTAGAAGAAAAATTAAAAAGTGTATCAGATAATTTAGAGGGATATTATAAAACTTTTAATAATTGTAGAGAACAGGGATTAATGCTTACTATTTATGAGTCTGCTACTGATAACGAATTATTAATATGGGCTTGTGAATGTAGAAATAGTGATGACATAATGGTTATTACTGCAGATAGATCATGTTCTAATACAAACGATATGTTTAATGATATTGCATGGAAATCAGCAAGATATTTTAAATGTGGTGAATATGATAAAGCAGTTAATCATACCTATAATATAATTAAGAAACAATTTCATAAAAATTTTTTAGAAGAATATAATACAAAATTTCAAATGCATAAATGCCTTGCTGATTTGCAACATATACAAGTTGATGCTAAAGAACTTGATTATGAAGATTATTATGATTTAGCCACTTTTGAAGATATTGATAAATTATTTTTTTGTGATTTGATTATTCTTGATGGAAAAATGGGGTTAAGATATTCAAAATATGAGGATTCATATAAAGATGAATTTGAAAATATTGCTTTTGAAGAATGGAATCCAGACTTAACAAGTAGCACCACTTTAATGTTAGGTATGCAAAATAAATTAAGAGATTTTATTGAAAAAGAAATAGACTACGATATAGAAATAGGTATAGGTATTTAGGAGGTATTATTATAATAGAAGAAAAATTAAAACAAATAAATGAGTTAGGTTTTCAGTTTAGAAAATCAAAAGATACAAAAGAAAAAGATAATATAGAAAACGAATTAAAAGATATTTTATTAAATCTTAAAAAAGAAGCTTTTAATAAATTCCAAAGTGAAAGTGATATAAAAAAGTTTTTAGATAATATTATAAAGTTTAATAATTATTCATTTAATAATCAAGTATTAATATGGTTGCAAAATCCTGATGCAGAATATGTATCTTCTTTTAAAACTTTTTCAAAAATGGGTTATAAAATTAAGAAAGGTGCAAAAGGAATTAAAATATTTATTCCTAATTTTTATAATTTAGCCAAAATAAAAATAGATGATACAAAATATGAAATAAAACCTTATTATTTGCTAACTGAAGATGAGAAAAAAAGATATAGAGATAAAGGCGATGATTCTATATCTTTTTATAAGCAAAAATTATCAGGGTTTAGTTTAGGTAATGTTTTTGATGCTAAAGAAACTGATATGCCAATGGAAATTATTAATCAAGAATTAAATCCTATTCTTAATGATAATAAAGCTGATGAGATAATGGATATATTTATTAAAACTATTTATAATGATGGATTCAAAGTAAAATATAAAGAAATAGAATCAACAGCAAAAGGATATTGTGATTTTGAAAATAGAGAAATAGTAGTTCGTAAGGGATTGGGATCATTAATGCAACTAAAAGTATTAATTCACGAATATGCCCATTCTCTTGCTCACAAACATTTGGAAAATAATAATCGTGATTATAGAGAACATCGTAATCAATATGAGACTGAGGCAGAATCAATTGCCTATTCAGTAGCAAAATATTTAGGATTAAATACAAATGATTATTCTTTAAATTATTTATATTCATGGAGTAAAAATAAAGATTTTAAGGAGATTGATGATTCATTTAATACTATTGTTAATTATTCTAAAAGAATAATAAATAATTTTGAAAAATTTTATAATAGAGATTTAGAATTATCTGGTGGTGAAATGAGTTGTATTAGTGTATGAAACTTTCAAAATTAAAATGGAAATGGATAAGATTTTGGGGACATAGGTATATTACTATGTTCCCTGATAAATCAAAAAAAGAATACATTTTATATCATCGTAGATTTTATGAAATGAAATTATGGGATAACTATTTTAAGGAGTGATATTATAAGAGGAATTTTATTTGAATAATGGTTTAGGTAATTTATTGATAGAAATAGGTATGGCTATTAAAAAATATGAGGAAAATAATACTCATAATAAAATAAGTGATTCAAAGTTGTTAAAATCAAAAGAGGTATTAAATTTGTACCCTATTTTAACATCATATGGACTTAATGAAGCAGTGAAAAAAGGTTTAATTCCTGTTGTTAAAAGAGGAAAATTAAATTATTATGATTCACTAGATATTGAAAATTATTTGAAATCTTTAAAAAATTATGAACATTCTTCTATTGAAGAAATAAAACCAAAAGATGATAATTCTAAATATAGATTTATTTAAGGAGGCATATAAATAGGAAAAATTAAAGATAATAGATTAAAAAATATATATAAAGAAGCTGAAGGGGTTTATAGAATTGAGTTAAGCAATGGATTTCGTGATGATGGTACTAGAGATCGTTTAGTTGAAAGAGTTTATGGAACTGAAGAAGAGGCAATTATAAGAAGAGATCAAATGAAAGAATTGCAAAAAAGAAAAAAAGAAGAAGGATTGCAGGAACAAAATAGTGGTTATACTCTTACTCAATTAGCAGAAAAATATATTAATGACAATAGTTATAAGAAACGATCTCCTACAACTGTGCAGGGATATAAGAATTTGCTTAATAATTGGATATTACCTGAACTTGGTGATAATAAAATAAGAAACATTGAAGAATCTGATTTAGAAAATCTTTATGCAAAAATGAAACAAAGTAAAAATGAAAGAACTGGTGAAACTTTATCAAGCACATATATTACTCATGTTCATAAACTAATCAAATCTATGTATAATTATGCAAAAAGGAAAAAATGGATTTTATCTAATCCTGCTGATTATGTTTTAAATGCACCAACATATAAAAGTCCTGAACGAGATTATTATGGTTATGATGAAATGTTAAAAGTATTTAACTTATTAGAACTATCAAATTGTCGATTTAAATCTGCTATATATTTATTGTTTAATACTGGACTCCGAAGAGGAGAACTTATTGGACTTAAGTGGAAAGATTTGAAAATTAAATCTACTCCTAAGATTGTAAATGGAAAACGAGAAATGAAACAAAGATTTTATTTAAGTGTTCGAAGAGAGGTAACAAGAGTTACTGATAAAACTATTTCCGAAAAGAATGTTAAAGAAGAAGATATTTTTGAAAAACTTGGTCAGGGATTAATATGTAAAGATTTAAAAACCAGTAAAAGTAAAAGAGATATTTCAGTTATTATGGATTGTTATAATTGGTTAATTGATTATAAAAATGAACAAATAAAAAATGGATTTAATCCAACTGATGAAGATTATATTTTCCGAACATTAGAATGTGATAAAGTATGGGATCCCAATTATTTATCAAAGGAATGGTTTAATTTTATTTCTAAACATAATTTAAGAAAAATAACGATTCATGATATTAGACATAGTCACGCTACTTATCTTTTGTCTATTGGCGTTCCCCTACAAGATGTTTCTCGTAGACTTGGTCATTCTGAACCTGCTACAACTTTAAAAATATATACTCATAGTAGTTTAGCACAAGACGAAAAAATAACTGATTATATGGAAATAACGATGTCTGTTGGGGATAATAAATCAGAATATACCAAATTTATTCAAGAGTCAGATCAAGATGTGAAAGACAACATGTTAAGTATTTATTCAATTATAACTGGAATTAATTTGACTTCTATGGATAATATTTATTATGCCCTAGATAAGTTTATGGGTGAGGCAGTTGATTCTTCATCTTTACCAAGTGCAGTTGGTATAGTTAGAAATTATTTGTTTGAAAAAGATCCTAATTTAAAAGATATTGCATCATTAATAAATTCATTACCTAATGAAAATATTGAAACTTTTATTAAAATGTTAAATGATTTATCTAATGGAAATTTCTATGATATTTCTAAAATAAAAGATATAGAAAAATATGATAATTCAATAACAATTTAAAAATTAATTTGTTATAGTTGTTGTATAAAAAAAATTATGATATAATATTTATACCAAGTCAAATATTGGGCGTTGGAGTGGCTAATTATAGCATTACAGTCCAAGAGACCATTGTTGTTTGTTTGAGGGTGGTCTGGTGGCAATTTTGGTGGCAAACCAATCTAATAAGCCCAAGTAAAATGATTTATTTGTGTATTTGATATAAGTCGTTTTACTTGGATTTATGGGGTTTTAGGGTGTTTGGATGTGATTTAATAATTTCTCCAAAAC
>ERZ1643251.1088-NODE-1088-length-32723-cov-227.366108_pt1 | contig 32723 bp, 55 predicted proteins | sample MGYA00579261_ERZ1643251 | MGnify/ENA primary metagenome ERZ1643251 (study PRJEB29033, sample SAMEA4952267) | chicken gut metagenome | biome: Broiler Chicken; feature: Gastrointestinal Tract; material: Caecum | place: Ireland | collected 2018 | study: Broiler... | reverse complement strand
CGAAGCGTGGTACAGCGACGCCGGAACAGAGCGGGATAGGCTTCACCGCCTCGCCTCCATCGAGGACATCCTGGGAGACGAGTACGACATGGACGAACTGAGGGAAATGGTTCAGGCCAAACGGGAGGGGCGGTGCGTGGTGCTGCCGGCCAAAACGGTGTTTGAACTTGTTTGGTGTGCGGGAGACGGGTGCAACTTGGCTTGTCCAGTAAGCATTGACGGGAAAGGATGTTGCGACTTTTGCGATCATGGAACGATTATTGTTGAAGAAGTGCCGTGCAGACAGGAACATATTGAACGAATTGGAGTGGATGTTTTTCTGACCCGCACAGAGGCTATGGCCGCACTACGGAGGGAGCAGGAATGAAAACCGCCACGTTTTTTGATACCCGTGAGGAGTTGCGGGAACTGACCGAACTGCCAGAAGATGACCACGACGCTGCTTTGTGGGACGCTGGCTTTGACCTGGATGATTGGGACTTCGGTTTCGTAAGTGATACGGAGTGGCATGAGGACGGGTGGTGGTCATCAAATGGATCGTATTACGAATACTGGCTACTTGGCCGCATGGCGAATTGCTGTGTCGGATATAAGCACACAGAGTACAAAGGGCGGCATTATTACATGATGTATCATTCGTGAAGGGGGAGCAGGAATGAAGGAGTACATCGAGCCTACAGACATGATAGGAAAGCAGTATGGGAAAATTGAAGTTGTTGCTTTTGCTGGGACACATGACTTCCCATCTGGTAGCAAAGAGCGAATGTGGCGTTGCCGTTGCGATTGTGGGAAAGAGTTTATTGCTTCTGGGAAAAACCTCAGACGAAGCCGATATGTTAGTTGCGGATGTGAGAAGGCCAGGAGATTAACTAAGTCAAACTTAACCCATGGAGGTGCTTTTCACGGAAGCGAAGAACGGCTTTATAATGTTTGGAAGTCCATGCAAAAAAGATGCTTCAATCCTAATAACAGTCATTATTCCCGATATGGTGGCCGAGGTATTACGGTTTGCAAAGAATGGAGAAAATATGAAAATTTTAGAGCATGGGCGATGGAAAATGGATATGACCCGTGCGCTCCATACGGGCAATGCACCATTGACCGTATAAATAACAACGGAAACTATGAGCCAGAAAATTGCCGCTGGGTGGACATGAAAGTTCAAGCAAAGAATAAGGGGTATTGATATGAAGACATACATCGAGAGGGCGGCGCTTAAACGCGAGCTTGCCCCATATGAGGAAAACGACTTTTCCCAGCAGATGGATGTGATATTGGCTATTGTAGACGCACAGCCCGCCGCCGACGTGGTGGAGGTGAGGCGCGGGAGATGGATTGAGGACGAACGTACATACCCCGGTCCTGGATTGAAAAATAATCTGTGCAGTGTATGCGGCGAGATCGCGGGAGCATGGAAGGAAGGGCTGGCACCAGAAAGAAAATGGGCCTACTGTCCTGCTTGCGGCGCTCTGATGGACGGGAAGGAGGACGAGCATGAGGCTGGTTGATGCAGATGTAGCAGATAAATGGATGCGACAGAATAATGCTTTTATAGATGCCGCTATCTTAAAAGCGATTCCCACCATCGATGCCGTGCCTGTGGTCAGGTGCCGAGAGTGCCGCCACCGGTACACCACGAATTGCTCCATGTATTATGAGTGCTCCCAGTGCGGAGGGCAATGGGACAGGACAACCGATGATGGTTTTTGTGACAGAGGCCAGCGCAAGATTGAACCTGTACTTCCAATAAGTGACGCAAAAGATGAAAGTTTGGAGGAAACACATGCAAACACACGAAAAAACGCACGCTGATGCAATCGAAAACGCACGTGTGCAATCAGAGGAGGCCAACATGGACAAGCCGAGAATTTGTGAGGTGCTGGGGGTTGAGGTGGGAGAATGGTGGGAATATGGTGGGCTTGAATATTCCGTTACGGGGAAGGGCATTATCATAGACCACAATAATACAGTACATTTTACTGGACTGACTGGAGCCATCAACAACCCCGACCGCATCATCCGCAAGCCCCGCTTCACCCAGCAGGAGGTGGAGGACGCAAAGACCATAAAGCGGATGTTTGGAGCAGATAACTTTACCCACATCCGAAAAGACCAGTTTGGACTTTGCGAAATGATGGATGGGCCGGGGGACGATCCCAATGTGGGGTGGTGCGCTATTGGCATAGAGGAAGGGATGTTCCCCTCTCTCCGCCCCGGAGAAACCATTACTATTGACGAGATCATCGGAGGTACAGAATGAACGTTGTTGAGAATGATGTCCGCGCCCTGGTAGGCAAGGAGCTCTCCGCCGCCAATGAGCGGTTTCCGCAGTTTCACAGCCAGCATGAAGGGTATGCGGTCATCAAAGAAGAAGTCGACGAATTGAAAGAGTATACTGACCTCATAAACAACAGAATGATTTATTTATGGTCCAAGATAAGATTTAACAATAGCTGTGAGGAGCTTTTGTCGCGGATTTACGACAATGCCATCAACGCCGCCTGCGAGGCTATCCAGGTGGCAGCTATGTGCCGGAAGTTTTTGGAGATGGAGGGGAAGCGATGAAACCATGCTATGGAAAGTGCGCCCGCTGTGTCTGGAAATACAACAATGGGTGCTCAGAATGGAATGGATATGGGAAGGGTGATCAGAATGATAATTGAGACTTGCCCGAAGTGCGGCGGGGAGCTAATGAACATAATGCTGACTACATACCCGCCAATCTCAAAGAAGGTCTGCACTGCCTGCGGATGGTCATGGACTGGTGAGCCGGAGAAAGTCGAATATGTTCCGTTTGACGAAGGGAGGCAATCAGAATGAATTACCATGTATCGCTCCTCTCCGCCCCAACCGATGCCGACTGGCTGGAGTGCAAACGCCGGGCGCTTATCACCATCGGCAAGCAACCGATCCATCATCAGCCTTCCAGCGAATGGAAACACGCCATCCTGGAGGCCCGGCACAGCCCAATTCGGCACCTCAGGTACAGTTTCTACATAGAATGCCCGTACTGGGTGAGCGTCCATCTCTGCCGACATGTCCATGCCCAACCATACGTCAAGAGCCAGCGCAATGACCGCCAGGACGAATACGACCGCAACGATGCCCCGCAGAGTGCGTCGGTGAGCATGGTCTATGACGTGAATGCCGAAGAACTCCAGGTGATATCTAACAAGCGCCTCTGTCTCAAGGCCAGCCAGGAGACCCGGCAGATCGTCCAAGCCATGTGCAAGCTAGCAGAGGAAGCTACACCGGAACTCCACGGTCTGCTGGTGCCTCTCTGCGAATACTGCGGCGGCGTGTGCCATGAGATGGAGCCGTGCGGGAGGTATAAGCGTGAATGAGTTCCCGGAGAGATTGCGGAAGCTGAGGGAGGAAAAGAGAATCAAGCGTTACATACTCTCCCAGCGGTGCGGCTTGCACTCCGACGCCATCCGCCGGTATGAACGCGGGGAGGCAGAGCCAGATTTGTTATCGCTGATTGCCATTGCGGACTTTTTTGAGGTAAGCCTAGATTATCTGACGGGCAGGGCGGATTACCGATAAAATTTTTGTTTTTCCACTTCTAAGGGGAAAAATCGGAGGACGATGCCTTACAATAGAATCGTGGGGGCGTGCATCCTCTGCGCTCCCATAGCTTTCCCCTCCCTTCGGAAGGTGTTGCCTTCATCCCTTCCTCCTACCGCCGAGCCCCGGCGGCGGCAATCGTCCGGGGCACTTTGGCACTATCCCGCTGAAAACTGCCCTTACTGTGATGTCCTGAAAAGGTAGCAGTCATGGTGTGACAATCTAAGCGGGAAGCGCACATATGAGCGGTGGCGGAATAAGGTAGACGCTATGGTGACGGGTAGAATGGCACCTATTATCCTGCTGACGGTATGGGCATAGTCCCTCGGGTTTGCAGGCCGCAGAAATGCGAGACGGGCGTTAGACAGCAATCCATTCATGTGAGGTGCAAATCCTCACCCGCTCAAACAGGCCCGCGGACAGCCTGAGAAAACCGCAAGATACCGGTGAAGAGCCGGTATATGCCGCCACCGTCTGCATGAGGGCGGGGCGGTACCAGAAAGGAGAATCCCATGTATCTCTTGCGCTACTACGATTATGGCTATGAGACCGGAAAGACCATAGGCATTTACTCCACGCCGGACAGGTTGTTTGCGACAATCGTTGACAAGTATCCAGGCCAGGTTGACATCAGCAAAATTGAATTGCCGGGCGTTGGCAATGGCATTTTCGTCGGGCTTGACGGAGGCGACTACGGAGAATCCTTGAGAATCGAAAACATCGAGGTAGATTAGGAGCTTATGCAATATGCTGTACTTTAGCGCGCTAAAGTGGGGGCAACCTAACTGCCTAACTGTCACTCCGTAATTATACCGGAAAGGCGGACTCGATATATTATCTGGTCTTAGGATAACCCATTGCAATGGCTAGAAGGAAGGTGGTGGCATGGCTGCGAGGCTGACGGATAAGCAGAAAAAGAAAATAGTGGCTGATTATCTGGAGCTGGGCAGCTATCGGTCCACCGCAAAGAAAAACAATGTAGCGGACGGGACAGTTAAGCGGATTGTTCTTGAATGTGGCGATTTTGAGCAGAAAATAGCGCAGAAAAAAGAGGAAAACACCGCTGATATTCTCGCATACATGGAGGCGCAAAAGAACCGTGTTTGCGAAATCATTGATATTAGCCTGGAGGTCCTGCCGGATAAAATCAGGAACGCAAAGACCGCAGCGGACGTGACCACGGCCATGGGGACGGTTATCAGCAAATGGGCAGAAGTCAAGGACAGTGGAGACAGCGACGGTGTACAGGTGGTAATTGATGTCTGAGGTGCGTTTATCAACAGTTCTTGGCCCCGCGTTTCACTTGCTTGCTCGAGATGTGTTCCAACACGGCCACACTCATTATGATCTGTCCGGAGGGCGTGGTTCGCTGAAATCCTCCTGTGTGTCGCTGTTGGTTCCGCTGATTCTCCTGACAAATGAAAACACACATGCCCTAGTGCTGCGCAAGGTGGCGAACACCATCCGCGACAGCGTATATGCGCAGTATATGTGGGCAATCGGCGAATTGGGGATGGCGGAATATTGGGATGCTAAAGTCCAACCCATGGAGCTGATTTACAGACCGACAGGGCAAAAGATCATGTTTCGTGGTGCGGATGACCCGATGAAGATCAAGTCTATCAAGGTTCCGTTCGGCTATATCGCGGTTACGCACTTTGAGGAGAAAGACCAGTTTGCCGGGCGGGCTGAAATCCGAACGATCTTACAATCTACCATGCGTGGCGGGTCTAAGTTCTGGAACTTTGAGAGTTACAACCCGCCGATCAGCCGGGACAACTGGGCGAACAAAGACAGCCTGGAGGAAAGATCGGATAGACTCTGCCACAAAAGCACATACCTGGAGGCCCCGCCGGAGTGGCTGGGCGAACAATTCCTGATTGAGGCTGAACACCTAAAAAAAACAGATGAACGGGCTTATCAGCATGAATATCTCGGGATCCCGGTAGGTACGGGCGGGAACGTCTTTGACAACCTGGAGCTGCGGGAGATCACAGACCAGGAAATTTCCTCTTTCGACAAGATTTATCAGGGCGTTGACTTCGGCTGGTACCCAGATCCCTTTGCTTTTATAAGGCTCTACTACGACAGGGCGCATGAGAAGATCTATTTTATCGACGAGATTTATGCTAACAAGCTGACCAATGATGCCAGCGGGCGCATGATCCTTGAGAGAGGGTATAAGGATGCCTATATCACCTGCGATAGCGCAGAGCCGAAGTCTGCGGCAGATTTTCGGGCCATGGGGCTACCAGCCAAAGAAGCAATCAAAGGACCTGGTTCCGTTGAGTACGGGATGAAGTGGCTCCAGCGCAGAAAAATCGTTATTGACCGCCGCAGGACGCCGCACGCTTACGATGAGTTTGTCAACTATGAGTACGAGCGCAACAAGGATGGAGAGATCATCAGCGGTTATCCGGACGAGAATAACCACCTGATAGACGCCACACGCTATGCATTAGAGAGAGTATTTAGACGTATGGGGGTGACCGCTTGAAAATCGAACAAGCATTGAACTATCTTGTCTCTTACAATTGTTATGATGATATCGTGCGGTCATTGTTGAAACATATATCTTCGTTTCATGAAAACGAAACCATTCTTTCTCCTAAAGGACTTAAATATGGAGACGAAGGCGAAACTGTTGAGGCTATCCTATGGTTTCTCCTTGTCTGCATGTTCGGAGATTATGGGACATCTCCAAGGTTTGGATGGGTTGAAGAAAAAGAAAAAGCAATAGCTTTTCTAAACAGCCTGCTTCCGGGTGAGGTGTCTGAATGAACGTTATCGAAAAACTGAAACAGCTAGGCTATTCCACCGTTGATGAGGATTTTTACCGTAAAGTCAGCGAGTGGAAAAGCTGGTATGTCGGTGACGTGAAAGGGTTTCACCGATACAAGGTCAGGAACGGCCATAATACAGTACGCTGCAAGAGATATTCTCTAGGGATGGGAAAGAAGATCCCGGAGGACTGGGCAAACCTCTTGATGAACGAGAAAGTAAATATCACCCTTGAAGGCCAGAGAGAGCAAGAGTTCGTTGACCGGGTCTTTGAGGAAAACAACTTCCTTGTCAAGTCCAACGAAATGCAGGAAATGGCGTTTGCCCTTGGGACCGTGGCATTTATACCCCGCGTGGTTGGGATGGAGGCAACAGAGACCGGACCAATTCCTGGAAGCGCCAGCGGAATTGTGCTGGATTATGTGACCGTTGAAAACATTTGGCCGATTGCTTGGCAAAATGGCATTATCACAGAGTGTGCCTTCTCCAGCGTAGTGACAGTAAACGGAGAGGATTACTGTTACCTGCAAATTCATCACAAAGTAAACGGCCTGTATGATATCGAGAACCGGATCTACTATTTCAGAAATGATAATTTGGATGCGGAACTACCGTTGACTGATGTGCAGGGCTTTGAGAGGGTCCCTCCCGTCGTACATACTGGATCCGACAAGCGGCAATTTGTAATTGACCGGCCAAATATCGCGAACAACTTTGATTACTCCATTCCGCTTGGGATTTCCGTTTTTGCAAACGCCATTGACGTGATGAAAGGCGTGGACATTGCCTATGACAGCTATGTCAACGAGTTTGTTTTGGGCAAGAAGCGCATCATGGTCAAGCCTGCTGCGACGGAATACCTGGATGGCGAGCCGATTTTTGACAGCGATGATCTTGTGTTTTACGTTCTCCCTGAGGATGTGTCAGACGGAGCTGTTATTACCCCGATTGACATGGGACTTCGGACGGCTGAACATAACACAGGAATTCAGGATCAGTTGAACCTATTGTCCAGCAAGTGCGGATTTGGCGAGAACCATTACAGGTTTGATAACGGAAGTCTTGCAACGGCTACGCAGGTCATCAGCGAAAACTCCACCATGTTCCGCACCATCAAAAAGCATGAAATCATTCTGGAGCAGGTTTTGATTGAGCTGTGCCGGATCATTCTCCGGCTTGGGAACACAGCCATGAACGCCGGGTTGAATGAAGAGGTCGAAATTACTGTTGATTTTGACGACTCAATCATTGAGGACAAGGCCGCCGATTTCTCCAGAGATATGCAGCTCCTGAACGCTGGAATTATGAACGACTGGGAGTTCCGCATGCGCTGGATGAACGAAGATGAGGCCACAGCAAAAGCGGCGCTCCCCAAAATGGAGGACATGACGACCGAACAGCAACAGGAGGTTGAATAATGAAAGCAAGTGCAAGTATAAGCATTGGAGGCCGGTATAAATCGGTTGATGTAGAACTTGATTCCACATCTGAAAGCGATGTCAAGTTTGCAAAAACAGTGCTTTCGACTATCGCTGAAATCAAAGAAGCTCCTAAAAAAATTACATTGGATGTTGATGGATGGGCGATTAAGAAAGCCGTCGAGGAGGCGTTTGGTTCCGCTTTTTCGGATGATAAAAGGTGAAATATCCATTTGCCCCGGAGGTCCTTGACGCCCTCCCGGAAGAACTTGCCGAACTATACCGAAGTCTTGAATCCCAGCTTCTGGAGGAAATATGCTCCCGCCTTAACTTTGCTGACCAGCTAAATGAAGTAACGGCACAATCAATTCGGGCGCTTCGCTCCCACGGTATCAGCCAGCAGGAGATTGAGCGGGCAATCAGACGAACCACTAACATTAGCGAAAAAAAGCTGACCGAACTTCTGGACGATGTGGTGGAACGAAATCAGCGGTATTACTCCGAGTTGATAGATATAACTGGTGTGACCGCCCCGCAGACGCTATTAAGCATTGAAGACACCTATGCCATATACGAGCAGACACGGAAGACATTCCGCAATATCACGCAGTCTATGGCATTTTTGGTGGACAACGGGAGAACACTTCTGGCTCCGGCGAGGGCCTATCAATGGGCATTGGATAACGCTGTGGTGCAGGTCCAGAGCGGGGCTATCAGTTATAATCAGTCAATTCGGAGCGCGGTGAAGCAGCTTGCAGACAGCGGGATTCGTGTTGCAGATTATGAGAGCGGGCACCGAGACCAGATTGATGTCGCTGTTAGACGCGCCGTAATGAGCGGTGTAAATGCCTTGTGTCAGCGGTATGCGGAGCAGTCCATGGACTATCTGGAGACTGATTTGGTTGAGGTGTCGGCCCACATCGGAGCGCGAAACACCGGGGTAGGCCCGGCAAACCACGAGAGCTGGCAGGGCGGAATATATCGCTGGAGTGAAAAGCCGCGATCCTCCAAAGGCGATTATCCAGACTTTGTAGAAACAACTGGATATGGAACCGGTCCCGGATTAGGTGGATGGAATTGTAAGCATCATTACTATAGCTTTGTTGAGGGCGTTTCAGAGCCGACATACTCCAAAAAAGATTTAGAGGCCATGAAGGGAGAAAACAGAAAATTCACCTTTGAGGGCAAAGAGTATGACGGATACAGTGCGAGTCAGAAGCAACGGCAAATAGAGCGCACTGTCCGCAAGCTAAAACGTGAACAGACCGCATACAAGGCCGCTGGGCTGACAGAGGAATATCAAGCTGTAACGGCCCGTATACGACGGTTAAATGCGGAATACAAGGCATTCAGCGAGGCAGCTGGGTTGCCGATGCAAAGGGAGAGGATGAGGGTTGAGTATTGATGGATGAAAAAGCCTGGGCCATCATCAAGGCCATTCTTGACCGTGGAAATGACGCCGTAGTTCGAAAAAAGGGCGATGGGTATATTGTTCTGGAGGATAAGCGGGAAATCAAGTTCCAGGCAAAAGAAAACCGCCCCGGTTAGGGGGCGGGGGAATCAAAGCAAACCAAACTTTTTCAAAATTGTTTCAACTTCTGCCGGGCCTAGAACTTCATCTTTCCATTTGGAAAGGCTCTCAAAGTTGTGCGGAGCGCCGCCGATCCAACTGAATTTGCACAATTCAGAGGTTTGCTTTTTGTGGTCTATGGAGATGTGAAATGCGGTTCCAAAGCGCATCCCGTGAGAATCAAGGCGCTCTGGCTCAAGCATGCCCGTGTAATACTGATACCCGTTTCCATCAATCTCACTTACAGTGAAATCATATACTCCGCTGATGTTCATTTTCTTTTCCTTTCTGCCCTCGTGACCTCCGGGGCGGGTGGTGTGGTTACTCAACCACAAAGTTTGTGTTGCCCCTGTAGGCGGTCAGGTCTGGAGCTTTGGTGGTGGGCCGGAAAGCGTTCCGCCCTGTCTGCTCCCTCACTTGCTGTTTGCATACCTGTGTGGCCTCTTTGGCGGTATTGGCGGTTATGTACATGTGATTAAGATATTCCTTGCCGTTTTTCTTGATCCAGTAAAACACTTGGTAAGTTTTCATTTTCTTTCCCTCCCGGCCTGTGGCCTTGATTTATCTGCCTTACAAGTATATTATACAGCAACTGCTTAATGTTGTCAATATTAAAATCAATATTTATCTAAATAATTTACTCTATACGCTTGACTGTATAAAGCAAATGCTGTATAATACAGTCAAGAGGTGAAGAGAATGACCCTAGAACAGAAAATTAAGATGGCTCTCGCATATTCTAGTATTAGTCAGGCAGAATTGGCTCGTAGGATTGGGACAACTCCATCAAACCTGAATCAGAAAATTAAACGAAACACTTTGACGATGGAAGATATGGAAAAGATAGCGGAGGCGCTTGGTGGGAGATGGAAAGCGGAGTTTGTCTTCCCGGGCGGAACAGTGATATGAGGAACGGGAAAGTAATTCACGAAATCCCCGAATACAATGGTGCTGGAATTTATGCGCTGGTTGACTGTCAAACCGATGGAGTGTATATTGGTTCGAGCATTAATGTTCGGGATCGGATTATACAACACGAAAGAGTATTTAGAGATGGGAAAGGTGCAGAAAATCTAAGACTGGCGGTGGCGGCTGGACATACGTTTCGGGCTGTGCTTCTGGAGAAAGTGTCGGATGAAAAAGATTACTTTTGCTTGTTTGAGAAGGAAGCAGAATATATTAAAAAATACACAGGCAATGTAGAAACTTACAACAGGGCACCAACTACAGCGTCTTCAAAGGAAGAACTTGAGCGTTTTTTGGTGGAACATCCACGGATAGGAGAGGACGAAAAAAGATATATTCGATGTCTTATCCGAAAAAGGTCAATCCCTATAGGGATAACAAGAGAATCCACATTCAAGATGTTAAGAAGTGAATGTGGAGAAAACTATGCAGTTAAAGTAGCAGAAAAAGCAAAGACAGAAGGAACCAGCGTCAACGCAATATTGAAAAAGGCATTGGATGAATTTTTAGAAAAGTAAACACTGAACCTCGCCCTAAGTGGTGGGCGGGAAGGACCATTGGGGTCAACTGATGACATTTTGTCACCGGTTGGCCCCCTTTTTTGTTTGTTATCCATGCCGAGAGGCGTAAAACCGCAGGGCGACGGCCCTGTAAATAAACGGAGGTAATTATGAGCGAACCTATCAGCAACCCTACCCCGGCCCCTGCGCCGGAGCCCACGCCTGAGAAGACCTTCACCCAGGCAGAAGTGGATGCCATGATCGGCAAGCGCCTTGCAAAAGCCATGAAGGGTATGCCCAGTGAAGAAGAACTGACCGCCTACCGGACCTGGAAGGACGGGCAGGCCGGTGAAAAGGAACGCTGGGACAATCTGACCGGCGAGCGGGACACCCTGGCCGGGAAACTGACCTCCACAGAGAGCGAACGGGACCAGTTGAAGCGCGAGCTGTACGTCTTGAAGAAAGGCATTACAGGCGAGGAGGCGGAGTTTATCGCTTTCAAGGCCGCCAAGATGGTGGACGACAAGACTACCTTTGAGCAGGCTGTGGATGCGCTGACCGCCGACCGCAAGAAAACCACATTTGATTGGACCGCTCCTGTCGGTGGCGGAAGCACAAAGACAGGAGAAAACGATGTGATGAACGCCCTTATTCGTGGCGCACTGAAATGAAAGGAGAACGTAAATGGCTGTTGATATTATCGACAGAAGCAAACTGTCCGGGCTTATCCCGGAACCTGTAACCAGAGAGATCATCCAGGGCGCTGTTGCTGAGTCTGCCGTCCTGCGGATGGCCCGGCGGCTGCCCAATATGACCAGCAAGACCCAGACCCTTAACGTCCTGGACGCGCTGCCCACCGCCTACTTTGTAAACGGCGAGGCTACTTCCGGTGCGGCTGATTCCAAAGCATCTTTGAAGAAGACCACCAGCATGGCGTGGGACAAGAAGAAGATCTACGCAGAAGAAATCGCCGTCATCGTGCCCATCCCTGAGGCTGTTCTGGATGATTCTGACTACGACATCTGGGGTGAGGTCCGCCCCCGCCTGACTGAGGCGTTCGGCAAGGTCATTGACGCCGCCATCCTGTATGGCACGGACAAGCCCACATCCTGGCGAGAAGGGTTGGTTCCGTCTGCTGAGACGGCTCAGGCTGTTGTGACGGCCACCAGCGACATCTTTAAGGACATCATGGGAGAGGGTGGCGTAATCGCCAAAGTCGAGGAGAGCGGATACATCCCAAACGGTGTGATGGCTGCAATTCAGATGCGTGCAAAGCTGCGCGGCCTCGTAGACAAGAATGGCCAGCCGATCTTCAAGACTGATATGCAGGGTGATACACGCTATGCTCTGGATGGCATGAGCATGTACTTCCCTGTTAACGGTGCTTATGATCCCGAAGAGTCCCTGGCGATTGTCGGTGACTGGAGCCAGTTGGTCTATGCCATTCGTCAGGATATGACCTTCAAGATCTTTGACAGCGGCGTTATTCAGGACCCGACCAGCGGTGCAATCCTGTATAACCTCATGCAGAACGACATGGTAGCACTCCGCGCCGTCATGCGGCTGGGTTGGGAGATTCCGAACCCCATCAACGCGTTCAATGTTGGGAACTCAAACGCTTTCCCTTTTGCTGTCTACGAACCGGCGCATGAACGGTGAAACTCCCGTCACAAACGGCACAGCGGCGACGTGGAGTGATGGGCCGAACACGGTGACTATTACTGTGAAAAATGGCACAGCGCAGAAAGTCTATACCGTGACCGTTACAAAGGCTACCGCATAGGAGGAAGCTTGATGGCGTACGCAGACTATGAGTATTACACAACTACATACCTGGGGACAGCCATTAAGGAGGACGACTTTCCGCGCCTGTCCCTGCGTGCAAGTTCCTTCTTGGACTACTACACGCAGGGCCGGGCGGCCCAAAACTCCGATTTGGACGCGCTGAAAATGGCTTGCTGCGCTGTTGCTGAACAGTATCAGTACATCGATACAGCCCAAGGCCTGGCGCAAAAGTCTCTGTCTGCATCCTTGGAGTCTGATGGAGAACTGCAAAGCCAGACCGTTGGAAGCTGGTCTAAGACCTACCGGAGCGGCGGAGACAGCGCGCAACAGGCGCTTTCCTCTGTACAAACTGCGCAAGCGTCACTTAGCGCAATCGTTCAGCAGTATTTATCCGGGACTGGCCTTCTGTATCGAGGGAGGGGGTGCTGCCGTGTTCCCTCATGTTGTGACACTTTATAACGTGGTAACGGAAGAAGACTCATCTACTTTCGAAGAGACGACCGTTAACCACATAACGATTCTGCGTGGTGTATTGCTGGATGCTGTAAAAGCCAAAAACGTCAACGAAAGCGGCTTGGTTGGGGCGGATGCGGTCAACCTCTATATTCCGGTCGACGTTGAGGCCGTGGACGGGGTAACTGGTGAGCCAAAACAGTATGCAGGCCCTATTGAGTTCTGGAGAGCAGAAGACAAAACCGGATTGTGGACGCTATCCACAGGAGAAAACACCTTTTTTGTAAAAGGCGAGGCTGTTCATCCCGATTGGTCCGCACAGAAAATCGACGCCGCTTACGATGATGTCTACAACGTGAACACAGTGGATTTCAAGGATTTCGGCGTAGAAATGAGTCACTGGGAAGTCGGGGGGAACTGAGATGTTAAAGTTTTCTGTCCATACCAGCGGTCTTAGTGTTATCCCGGAAAGACTAAAAGCTGCGTCAGAAAAGGCAGAGCACACAGTTGCTATCCAGGTGCAAAAGGACACATCGCCGTATGTACCCGCACTGACTGGTGATTTAGACCGAAGGACAAAAGTTGACGGGTCTTTGGTCATATATCCCGGTCCAGAATCAAGGATGCTATATCACGGGAAATTGATGGTTGACCCGGAAACCGGAAGCGCATACGCCCCAAAAGGTGGGACTAAGGTTGTTACTGACAAAAACTTGGTGTTCAACAAAGCAATGCATAGCCAGGCGCAAGCGTACTGGTTCGAGGCGAGTAAAGCAGAAAGCATGGATAAGTGGCTAAGAGTGGCAGATAAGGCGGTGAAACGTGATATCTAGGGAAGAAAAACCGAAAATTTTAGCTTCCTCGGAAGAAGTTGACCGCATTTCCCGCTCCATGCTGGTATGGGCTAACACTTTCCCGGACAAGCCGGTCACGGTCATCAAATATGAGTTTCTGTACATTGATGAAGCCTCCGGGGATGACACAGCGATGGCGTTGTCCACTATCCAGGGGACATATATCACAAGGCAGTACATCATCGGGGGCTATCAGGCTGAGTATCAGTTCAAGATCATATACCGCATCAAACCCGGAACCAGCAATGACAAGCGGCTCCAGGCGGACGAGATGCTCAACCGGTTCGGAGATTGGGCGAGGACGCAGAAGCCGGACCTTGGAGAAGGTATCAACGCATTGCGGGTAGAACCTACAACACAGTCCTCTAAGTTCGCCCAATACGAGGACGGCTACGAGGACTATCAAATCTTAATGCGCTTGACCTATGAGGTCGGCGTCTGAAAGGAGAGAACAAAATGCCTAAAACTGATCTGACTTTTACCACACCAGCTGGCCAAACGATTGCCCGTCAACTCATGATCGCATACCTGAACACCGGGGAAACGTCTACTCCCAAGTGGTCTCCAATCGGTAAGCGTGTGGAAAGTTCTGACGAGGAAATGGACTGGTCCCAGGAGTCTACACAAGACGTTCTTGGGAATACATGGACCACCATGAAGAAGCCTGTGATTACGCAGTCTTATGACCCCATTCCCTTGGATGCTGGGGATGCAGCTGCGGTCAAACTGTGGAATCTTGGCGTAAAGGACCAGAATGCTCAGGCCCTTGCCAACCAGGATATGCTTATCGCCCACTACTACACGACCGGTAGTTGGGCGGAGCGATACAGTGGGTGCGCCGTCGCTGTAACGAGAATCGGCGGCGAGGGCGGCGGAAACCTGGAAATTTCCACCGAGATTACATACGGTGGCGAAAGAACGCTTGGAACTGTAAGCAATTCTGCTGGGACCGTGACTTTTACACCTGATGACGAGGAGTAAGTATGAAAGACCTTAATTTTGATTCTGGTGTTGTTACATACTCCTTGAATGGGAAGTGTGAGGTGTCTTTCAACCCATCTGATTCTCAATTTGCAGAAAGACTTTATGCAATTTTTGATGAATTAGATAAAGAACAAGAACACCATAAGACGCTTATTGAAAAAGCTTCCGGGACAAAGGAAATTTTCAAAATTGCAAGAGACACTGACGCAGAAATGCGTAAAAAAATTGATGGTTTATTCTGTGCTCCTGTTTGTGAAAAGCTTTTTGACAATGTTAGTTTGTGTGCTCTTGCAAATGGATTCCCTCTTTGGGCAAATCTTCTAATTGCAATTTCTGATGAGATGGGGAATGCGATGGATGGAGAGAAACAGATGTCGAAGCAAAGAATTGCTAAGTACACAGCAAAGTGGAGTAAGTACAAGAAATGATTTATGAACTGCCCACCAGTGTGGAAGTCAATGGGACTGAATACCAGATAAGGTCCGACTACCGTCCAATCCTGGATATCTTGTTAGCACTGGATGACCCAGAGTTGAGCGAACAGGACAAATCTATTGTGGTACTGTCCGTTTTCTATCCAGACTTTGAAGACATGCCTTCTGTTGACTATGAGGAAGCAATAAAAAAGTGCTTTTGGTTTATCAACTGCGGAAGTGAAGGGCAGAACAAGAAAGCTCCAAAATTGATGGATTGGGAGAAGGATTTCCAGCAAATCGTCGCCCCGATCAACAGAGTGGCCGGGAAAGAAATCCGCTCCATTGAGTATCTGCACTGGTGGACATTCATTTCTTATTACTATGAAATCGGCGATTGCCTCTTTGCACAAATCGTCCGTATTCGAGAGAAAAAGGCACGAGGAAAGCCACTGGATAAATCGGACAGGGAGTTTTACCGAAGAAACCGTGACCTTGTGGATATTAAAACCAAGTATACGGAAGCTGAAAACAAACTGGTAGAAATGCTGACAGGAGGAGGCGTTACAAGTGGCAGCTGATGGTTCTATTGTCATCGAGACTGAAATTGATGACAAGAAAGCACAGCAGGAACTCAACCGGCTAAACCGCAGAATACAAAACCTAAATGACCAGATTTATGTGAAGCGTCAACAGCAGATGCCGCTTGTGGAACAGGCCCGGCAACTGGGGGCTGAACTGGATGCGGCAAAGGCAACGCTAGACGGTATGCAAAGCGGCAGGGAGTTTAATACATCTTCTTCTATCGACGCTCAAGCGCAAAGAGTAAAACAACTTGAAAAAGAATGGAATGATGTACAACGTCGTGTAGAAGCTTATGATGACCAGATCAAAAAGGCAAATATTTCTCTTGATTTGGCAAAAGAACAATCCGGAGCAGTGCAACAGCAGCTTGTCGCAGCGGGGCCTAGCAGCGAAGCAATGGCAAACGCAGTGGACAGAATGGAAAAGGGTGTCCATAGATTTTCCATGCGATTGCGTGAAGTCATCAAAAGTGCACTTGTATTTACTGTCATTTCTCAAGGACTTGCTTCCCTTCGTGAATGGCTAGGAAAGGTGATACGATCGAACGATGAAGCAACAGCTGCTATATCAAAGTTAAAAGGCGCATTGCTCACATTAGCACAACCTTTAATTGATGTTATCATACCAGCGTTTACAATATTCGTCAATATTTTAGCAAGAATCGTTTCAATAGTTGCTAATTTACTTGCAAATTTGTTTGGGATAACCGCAGAAAGTGCGGCAGAATCCGCAGAAAATTTGTATGAAGAAACCGAAGCGTTGGAAAGTGTGGGAGAAGCAGCGAATGAAGCGGCAGGGTCGCTCGCAAGTTTCGATGAAATCAATACATTATCAACTCAAAATGGAGCAACCTCCGGGCCTGGAGTATCTTCTGGAAATATTAAACCAGACTTTTCAGGAACGGACGGAAACTGGTTGAAAGATGCATTAGGGGATGCGGCTGGAATGGTGACCTCAGCCCTCTTGCTTGGAGGAATTGCCCTAATTGCATTTGGTGCGGCAATTGGAAGCTTGCCGCTTGTGTTAGCTGGGCTTCTTTTACTTGGTGTTGAAATATCTGTAGGTAGTGAAACTGGCGTTTTAGGAGACTGGGCAAAAAGGCTTGGGTTTGACAGCGTTCCAGAATTGGTTACAACCGCCCTTTTGCTAGGTGGCATTGCACTTGTTGCGTTTGGCGCAGCCTTAGGGAATATTCTTCTTGTTTTAGCCGGATTAGCTCTTCTTGGAGCTGGGATAGCAGTTGGAATCGAAAGTGGAACATTTGAATCCTGGGCCAAAAAATTAGGGTTAGATTCTGTTTACGACTATGTTTCCATCGCTCTTCAACTGGCAGGAATTGCGTTCATTGCTCTAGGGGCCATTATGGGGAATATCTTCATGGTTATAACAGGAGGAATTCTCCTTGGAGCCGGTCTAACCGCTGAGGCAGTTGGGGAGGAAAACCTTGCTAAATGGTGGGAAAAACTCCAACTAACTTCTGTTCAACAATGGGTCGCCGTTGCATTGCTCCTTGGAGGAATCTGTTTTATTGCGATTGGCGCTGTAATGGCAAACATCCTAATGGTAATTGCTGGGCTTGTAATGCTGGGTGTTGGCTCTGGTGTTGCAACTACAGAAAATACTTTAGAAAACTGGGTGAAAGTTCTTGGCCTAGAAAAAGTTGCCGGATGGGTAACCGCCGCAATTATGCTTGCTGGAATGGCCTTTATTGTATTTGGAATCGTCATGGCAAACATTTTGATGGTAGTTGCAGGAATTGGATTACTCTATGCAGGTTTTACCATAGGTACATCTAGCGGAACATTTGAGGATTGGTGGACGGCTCTTGGCCTTCCAAAAGTTGCGAGCTGGGTGTCAACCGCATTAAAACTTGGTGGAATTGCTCTTATTGCACTAGGTGCGGCCACAGCCAATATTGCTTTGGTTATTGCTGGGCTTGGCTTACTTGGCGTTGGAGTAATTTCTTCGTCTGCCAGTAAACGCTCTGGCAATTTTGGAAGTGGAAGCAGCGGAAGCTTTGGTGGCCGCTCCATTCCAAGTATCCAGTCTTTTTCTATTCCCGCCCTTGCCACCGGTTCTGTCATCCCTCCCAACCGTGAGTTTCTGGCCGTCCTGGGCGACAACAAGCAGGAAACGGAGGTCGTGTCCCCTCTGTCCACCATGAAACAAGCCGTGCTTGAGGCTATGCGAGAAAGCGGCATGACAGACGGGACCATTACTGTGGTAGTCAATCTGGACGGGAAAGAAGTTGCCCGCAACTCCGTGAAGCACATCAACAATATGACCCGTCAGGCCGGGCGGTCCGTTCTGCTGATTTGAGGTGGCCTATGGAAGTATTGGTTATCAACGGGCACGACTACACATCGTTTGTCGAGAGCAAAGGCTATGGCTGGTCCCGCGAAGACCTAGACAGTGAGAAAACCACCAGAACCAAAGACGGGAAGCTTCGCCGGGACAAAATCGGGACCAAACGAAAACTGAGCTACAACATGTTCCACATGACACGAGCGCAATTGGCACAGCTTGACGATGATTTGAGCCAGCCTACATTTTCCGCCACCTACCAAGACCTTCATGGGGTGATGACAAAAACTTTCTATTGTTCGTCGTTCTCCGCCACGCTTGACGCCGCCTACGACGAGGACGGAGCGTGGGAGGACGCAACGTTTAACATGATCGAGGTGTGACATGGCGCAAACCACGAGCGCACTGTGGAAAACCTTGTTCCGTATGCCGAACACTGTCAGAGAGTACCAGTTTGACATCAACGGAACGATATATGGACCGGAAGCGGAGGTCGAGCACAATGTGACCAGCGAGTCGCACACAGAGGACCAGCCAACCGGCAACGCCTCATGCGCATCCCTGACAATCAGCCTCTACGCTGACAGCATCCCCAGGAGCGCAACCATCAAGCGGTATATTCGGCTGAGGAATGGAGAACAGGTTTCCGAGTGGCTTCCCTATGGCGTGTTCTTTACTAACCGACGGGCGGAGGAGGACGGCTACTGGACCGTCGAAGCGTTTGACGGTATGCGGAAGGGCGACGTGGTTTGGGTACCGGACCAATCCCTAGAATTTCCCATGACCATGCCTGATGCTGTGGACGTGTTCTGCGAGATCATGGGTGTGGAGCTGGATTCCAGGACAGTTCTCAATCCAAACTACACCATCGACTACCCGGCGAACGACTACACCATCAGAAACGAACTGTGCTACATAGCGGCGGCACATGGCGGGAACTGGATTATGACAGGCCCAGGGAAACTTCTCTTGGTCCCGTACGGTGGTCTGCCTGACGAAACCCATTATTTGGTCGAAGAATACGGCGACGCAATCACGTTTGGAGGTGATCGTATCCTTGTCTGATAAATTGTTTGTGGGCCTTGGGGTCACATCTGTAGAAGACAATGGTACATTGCCTCCAATTTCTCGTGTCACGCTGATGGTGGATGACAACAATGCCATCACAGCCGGGGACGACACTGGCCGGGAAATCGTTTCTGATTGCCCATTTGCCACGCAGGAAATGGTCAATGCGCTCCTCGCAAATCTCCAGGGCTACCAATACCACGCATACACCGCCAGCGACGCAGGGATAGACCCGGCGGTGGAGTTGGGAGACGCAGTAACCGTTGGCGGGATTTATTCTGTTGTCAGCAGAATCGAGGATGACGGAACAGGGTATCCCAGTATATCCGCCCCAGGGGAAGCGGAGCTGGAGGACGAGTATCCATCTGTAGGCCCTGTTACTCAAACATTTAACCGACAGATATCAGAAACCCGCTCCCTGATCTCCAAGACATCCGAAGAAATTCGGCTGCTTGTGGAGGATGAGATCAATGAAATTTCTACGTCTTTTTCCGTCCAGATTGGGGAAATCTCTGCTAGGGTAGACGATGCGGAAGGATCTATTGCGGTAGTGATCAACACCATTGACGGACTAACCGTGACAGACAGCAGCGGAACCACAAAGATCAAAGGCGATAGGGTTGAGACTGAAAATCTATATGTCAACGCCGCTAACATAAGTGGAACGCTTACGGCAAACCAGATCAACCTTACCGGGTCGATCACATGGGGAGATCTGGCAAGCGACGCGCAGAATCAAGTAACTAACGCTCAAAATCTGGCCTCCAATGCCTACGGCACGGCGGTAAGCGCCCAGACATCGGCCAACACAGCCAATAGCCAGATTTCCGCATGGACTTATCCGGGGTCTACCATGATCAACGGAAATATGCTGAAGACTGGCACAGTAATGGCAACCCAGCTTTTGGGAGGGTATGTGGGTTTACTCAACCAGTATCAACAGGCAGTTGGAAATATGACCATTGGTATGGCAACTACTGGATATGCCGTTGAACTTAACAGCTCTGGCGGCTTGCGGCTTTCCTCCTCTGGCAACTTCTGGGTAGATTCATCCTATGGGACCTTGGGCATCACCGCATCCGGTGTAATCTCTGGCGGTAACTGTGTTCCTGGGGCGGGGAGCCGCTATTCTTTGGGGGCCCCGGGTCTTAACTGGACACAGGTGTATGCGGACAATAGCACTATCGTCACATCTGACCGTAATAAGAAAACCGATATTACATACGATATGAGCCAATATTCTGCGCTATTTGACCTGTTAAAGCCAACACCATATAAGCTCGCAGGAGGAACAAGCGGGAGAGTTCATTTGGGACTTATATCGCAAGATGTAGAAAAGGAGCTGTCAGAAGTTGGCCTTAGCTCTTTAAAGTTCGCAGGGTTTATCAAATCCACAACTGAAGATGGTGATTTGTATGCCTTGCGATATGAGGAATTTATACCTTTGTTAATCTACGAGGTACAGAGTCTTAAAAAGCGCGTAGCAGAATTGGAGGCACTATGGAAGAAGCAAAAAAAGAAATCACGGAAGCCTTGAATATTCTTTACTCACTGACTGTATCCGGCCAAGTAGTAAAGCCTGTGGCCGCAATCATGGCCAAGCTGGAAAAAGCTGTATCTATCATGAGCAAGGAGGAAAACGATGGCTGACAAAACCATAGGTTCCCTGCCCCAGGCGCAGACCGTAGACGATGCGTCCTTGTTTGTATGTGAACAGCAGGGCACGGCAATGAAGACGACGGGCGCGCAGTGGAAGGGATTTGCGGTCCAGGCGGTCAGTCAGTATGTGGAACCTGCCCAGCAGGCGGCCCAGCAGGCGCAACAGGCGGCCCAGCAGGCTCAGGACGCGGCGGACAGCATCGGTGACAGCGTATCGCAGGCGCAAACAGCCGCCCAGCAGGCACAGGCCGCCCAGCAGGCGGTGGAAAATCTGGGCGTAACGAGCAATACGCTTCCCGTAGGCCAAGAGGCCACAGTCACAAAAACTGTGGACGAAACCGGCGCAGTAACGCTGGCTTTTGGTATCCCGCAGGGGCCGCAGGGGCCGCGGGGGCCGGAAGGGCCGCAAGGAGGCCCTGGCGCAACCGGTCCGCAGGGTGCGCCCGGTGAAGCGGCAACGGTCGAAATCGGCTCCGTCACGACGGGGGCTCCGGGAACATCTGCCGAGGTAACCAATAGCGGAACGGCAAAGGCGGCGGTGCTCAATTTCACGATCCCGCAAGGGCCGCAGGGCGCAAAAGGCGACACCGGTCCGCGGGGCCCGCAAGGCGAAACGGGCGAAGGCTTTGTGGTGAAAGGGTATTTCGCCACGTTAAGTGCTTTGCAATCCGGTGTCCCGTCTCCTTCCGCAGGAGACGCATACGGTGTTGGATCGGCGGAGCCATACGATATCTACATTTGGGACGGAGTTAATTCTGCGTGGGTCAACAACGGCCAGTTGCAGGGAGCGCAAGGCCCGCAGGGGGCCCCGGGTTCCGCCGCAACAATAGAAATCGGAACCGTCACTACCGCCCCCGCAGGCAGCGATGCGGCGGTGACCAACAGCGGAACATCTTCCGCCGCAGTGCTTAATTTCACGATCCCGCAGGGCGCACCCGGTCCGCAAGGGCCCGCCGGCGTAGACGGGTCTCCAGGTCCGGCCGGGGCTGATGGCGCACCCGGGCCAGCCGGAGCTGATGGCGCACCGGGGGCTACCGGCCCCCAGGGAGAACCCGGTCAGAACGCCACTATTAACGGAGTGACCACGCTGACATTAACTGTCACCGGTGGCCTAAAGGGAGAGCAGGATGGGGGCACGTATACACTGGACGGCGGTGGCCTAATCCAGAAAGTGGACGGAGCAGTTGCCGGAAACGTAGCTCTTCTCACATCTGATGGTGGCATTCAGGATAGTGGAAAGAGTATAGGGTCAGTGATGGGAGTTGCTTGTGTAGATGCAACAAGTAGTGATGGAATAGCTTATACCGCAAGTGTAGAAGGAATGACATCAATACCAGATGGAGCTGTTATATCAATAGTACCAAATATGGATGCGGCAGGTAATGAGCATATAAATTTGAACGTAAACGGATTAGGAGCGAAGTACCTTCAACCAATGGAAATAGGAAAGTTTGCTCCTTTGTCTGGTGGCGGTGTTTCATATCAAAAGATGCTTTCTAGAGGAAGAGCGTATTTATTGCAGTATAATGAATCAGTTGACGTATGGGTGATTTTGTCATCCCCATCAGGAAGCGTATACTACATGAGCGGTACTTTTGGAGGGACAGTGATGGCAAAAAGCGGAAGCCAACCAGAGAGCTTTTCTTGCATTAGGAATATTAAGTTGCAGTCTTCTACTCCGTCAACAGTTCCTAATGGAGAGCTAGTGGGGGTGTATGAGTAATGGCCCCTACATACTGCGGTATTGACGGAGTAGTCCGTAAGCTGAAAGAATGGCCGGTAGGGATCAATGGTGTGGTCCACCAGCAGAAGGAAGTGTGGGCCGGGGTGGACGGGGTTAAAAAGAGGATATTCAGCACTGGAATACCAATTGGGACTTTACCGGTTGGGACTGAGGTTAATGTCCTTGAAAGTGGTTCTCCTGTCCCGTATGTAATCGTCCATCAAGGAAATCCTGACACATCTAAGTATGATGATAGTTGCACTGGCACATGGCTGCTTGAAAAAAATATAAAAGACGTTGGACAATGGCGTGCATATGATCAAACTCCAACGTCGTTTAGAAGGTGTGCAATCCGCACGTTTATGAACGGCCAAAAGCTTGGCAGGTTTAGCGCAAGTTTGCAATCTGCGATAAAGACAGCAAATATTCCGTGCAAAGATTCGCAAGGAGAGTTTGTGCAGCCATGTAAGGTGTTTCCACCAGATATAAAAGAACTTGGTTTTTATGGCGGAGGTGGCTGTGCGGATAACGGAAGTGTTCTTAATTACTTTTCTGGTGGAAGTAATACCCAGAAAGTGATAAAAACGAAAGACGGTGTTCCATACGATTGGTATTCAAGAACGCCGTGGCAGAATACTAACCCATGGACCAGTGTTAGAATCACAAATAACGGGTTCACTATTGATAACAAAGGAACGTTTTCGTATGGGTACGCAGCGATGTTTATTCTACCTCAAACGTTTTTAATAGGCGAAAACTTAGTAATGTAGGAGGCATAAAATGCAGATAAAAATAAACGGAAAAACCTTCCCTTTGTTAGCTTCCACGGCGCAACAGGAAGAAATGTCTGGCCATATGAGGGAAGTGGTAACCCTCACTATGGAAGCAACCTACCAGGATGCCGCAGACAACTTTGTTGATGGTGCAACATTTACTATCGTTGAGGAGGTTGTAGGCGAGGATGGTAGTACGACTACTGTTGAGTACTACCACGACGAATACCCCACCCCTGGGGCCATCACGGACAACCGGGACGGCACGGTTGTGGTTAAAATGGGAGCCGCCAACACAAAAGAGCAAGACCTGGAGAACAAGGTAGCGGTGGCTGAGGCAGAGACGGCAAAGGTATCGCAGGATTTGGTTACGCTGGTGGGAAAATCCGTCAGCAGCGACACAGATATTTCCGCCCTGAGGCTGACCTTTGAAGCCGCGGCGGACAAACTCAGCGACAATGATGCAAAGATCGCACCCAGCCTTACCAAAGCCTGGACTACCAATGAGGCCGTTGTCACTGGAGATCGTCGGTACTTTGCCCCGAACGACAGCTTGTACAAGTCCCTACAGGATCATATAACCAGCGTGAACACTTTCCCGGACACGGCCACGGATTACTGGGTACTGCTTTAAAGGAGGGGTTAAATGCCTGATGATAAGTGCATCCTTGACCCGGAGCGGGACTGCATCGGGAAAGCGGCGGCGGCAAAGCTGGAGGCCCGAATTGAAGCCCTGGAGGAGTGGCAGAAGGATTCCAAGAAGTTCCACCACGACTTTTACGACTGGCAGAGAACGCAAATCGCCCGGGACGCGACGCTGGACGAAAAGCTCAACAACATGGACGCCAATATCAAGAAGGTCCTGGAGAAGCAGGAGGCTTGCGAGTTAAAGCCCGGCAAGCGCTGGGACGCTATTGTGGACAAGACCATCTGGGCGGTGCTGGCGGCGGTCATTGCCTTTGTCCTGGCGAGAATCGGTCTATGACGGCCCTTATTGCAATCATGGCCGCCCTGGTCCTGTTGGCCCTTGTGCTGATGGTATGCGTACTTATCTTATTTCACCGCACCAGAGGGGACGCAGATAGAAAATTTCTATCAGTGACATCTTTTCTGGCGATGACCTCTCAGGTGGCGGCGCTGGTGTGGGTCTCCTGCTCCTACGCCTTCGCCGGGTACGCTACCATCGCACTGGGCCAGCCGTTCCCGGTGACGGACCTGTCCAGCCAGGCCATTGCTGTCCTGCTGGGCAACGGGTTTATCAAAGCGGTAACAAATATCTTTGAGCACAATGACGGAAAAATCTTTGGCACATCGGATAAAGGAGGAAACTAATGAGCGATTATTTCAAAAAGAGGCTTGCGGCTCTGTTCAGCGTCAAGTCCTTGGTTACTCTGACGCTTACAGGTGTGTTTTCCTATATGTCCTGTACGAACCAGATTTCTCAGGACTTCATGACCATCTACGCAGTCATTATCGCTTTCTACTTCGGCACCCAGTCCCAGAAGCTCCAGGACACGATTGGAGGCGGCAATGGCGACAGTCAGTGAGCTATTAGAGATCGCCCGGCGGCAGATTGGGGTGAAGGAATCCCCGCCCAAGTCCAACAACGTCCGCTACAACACCTGGTACTATGGCCGGGAAGTCAACGGGAAAGCATATCCCTGGTGCGCCGTGTATGTGGCCTGGGTATTCGACCAGGCGGGCGTAAAACTCCCGATCCGAACGGCTTCCTGTGGTGCTTTGATGCGGGCGGCGCAGTCTGCCGGGCAGTGGGTGACGGGGGACTACAGGCCCGGTGACGTGGTGATCTACGACTTCCCCGGCGGCGCGAAAACCGACCATTGCGGCATCGTGGAGAGCGTGGACGGCTCCTATATCTCCGCCATTGAGGGCAACACCAGCTCCGCCAGCGACGCAGACGGCGGGGCCGTGGAGCGGAGGGCACGGAAATTTTCTCAGATCGTAGGAGCCGTGCGGCCATCTTATGATAAGGAGGTGGAGGAAGTGCGGTACAACACTGTGGACGAATGTCCGGACTGGGCCAGAGAGACCATTCAGAAACTCATCGACAAGGGTTACCTGGGCGGCAATGGACAGGGCCTGGACCTGAGCCACGACATGGTCCGGGTGCTGGTCATCAATGACCGCGCGGGCGTTTACGGGGAATGATACATCAGCCCTTGCAATTTTGGCCGCAATATAATACTATACCAATGAAAGGACGTGATAATATGGATAGTAAAAAACCCACGGGAGAAAATCGGGTGAAATTTGACGATACGAAAACCGTACCGCTTGCGTATCATGAAATGTGCATGACGCGCAACCATAAAACCGTGCTTCGGCTCTTGATCTGCTGGGCACTTTCCGTTGTTCTGGTGGTCGGGATATTCGCGTACATGTGGCTGCAATATGATTATGTCAGCAGCACAGAATATTCTGGGGTATATAATATCACAGATTCGCAGGGCAACGTTGTATCATCTGATTTGACACCGGAGGATGTTATCCGTATTATGGAGGATTTAAGCAATGGCAACAGTTAGAAAGAAAAGGATACGCAGGAGAAAAGGTGGCGCGAGCAAGGGCACGCGTGCCAGAAAGCCTAAGTGACCTCACACGTTCGGATTGGGAGCGTGTTATATTTCAGGCGGCTCTTGGACAAGAGGACACCAAAATTGCAACAATGTATTTGTTGGATGCCATACCGCAAATAGATATCGGTATTGAGTTAGGATTGGAGCGCAGCACGGTATCGCGTCGGCTGCCGAAAATACTCAACAAAATAGAACGAACTGCACGAAAAATCAATATATTTTAACCCAGAGGGCGGAGTAATCCGCCCTCTTTTTTTATTTTCACATAACATCACCATATATCACACAAGTACAGCACAAGAAAATTGTGAAAAAGTTACAATTTAATCATAGGAGGACACAGGAACAGGCGGCACACGTCTCCGCCACGCAAGCGCGTTTCCGTGTCCTCTCTTTTTATTTTTGGAGGCGGCTTAGATGGTTTCTTACGAATTGCGCCTTGAGCGATTAGGGTACAAACCCGAATGCGCGCGACGAATTGTATCGGATTTTACATCAACCGGAAAAATCGAAGATTTGGTTGATTACATCGAGTATAAAGAACAGGAAAAATTATCTATCAGCGAGCATGTGACTGATATTTTGGGATGAGATACGAATATTTCAATCCGAATCCATCTGGACGGAATGTAGGCGACTGCACAGTGCGTGCGCTATCAAAGGCACTGGGTCAAGACTGGATGGAAACATACATCGGAATTTGCATTGAGGGTGCTTTGCGCGGCGATATGCCGAGTGCGAATGCGACTTGGGGCGCATATCTTCGGCGGCGCGGCTTCGAACGTGAACTTGCGCCGGATGACATGACGGTCGCTGAATTCGCGGCACAGCACCCACACGGGACATACATTTTGTCGCTGTCCGGCCATGTGGTCTGCATTGTGGACGGCACGCTATACGACACATGGCACAGTGATAACGAAATTGTTTTGTACTACTGGATGAAAGGATGACGTGAAATGCCTTATACGCCTTATTACCCAACCTATCAATACTATCAGCCGCCCATGCCCGACCAGTTGGCGCAGCTGCGGCAGAACCAGTTCCAGCCGATGCAGAACCAGCAGGCGCAGCAAGCGCAATCCAATTTCTTTTGCCGCCCGGTAGCCTCCAAGGAGGAAGCGCTTGGGGTGCCCGTTGACTTTATGGGCGCTCCCATGTTCTTCCCTGACCTGGCCCACAACGTTGTCTACATGAAGCGGTTCAACACCAACACCGGCTCCGCTGATGTGTTCGAGTTCCACGGGACGCAACAGGAGGCCCCTAAAGACATGGCTCCGGCTTTTGCCCCTCTGGACGAATTTATGTCTATGAAAGACACCATCGCACAGCTCAAAGAAGAAATCGAACGGCTGAAAAAGCCCGCTGGAAGGACGGTAAAGAAAAATGAACCCAATGATGAATAACCCAATGATCCAGGCGGCTATGAGTGGGGCCTCCGCTATGCAGTTCTTACAGCAAATGGCGGGACAGAATCCAATGGTTTCTCAAGCTATGAACCTGATTCAGGGAAAGAACACGGAGCAGCTCCAGCAGATTGCAGAAAACATGGCCCGTCAGCGCGGCACCACTATTGAAGAAATCGCCCGACAGTACGGGCTTCCAATGAACAAAAACCCTTAGTTTCTCTTAGTTTCCCTTAATTTCTCTTAGTTTATCAAAATCCGTGGCCACGGTTTTGAAATAAATTCAAAGGAGAAAACAAAATGAGTCTTTCTTCGGATAACACTGTAATGACCATGCCTGTTGCTCCCGCTTATGGCGGCGGCTATGGAAACAATGGGATGTGGGGCGACAACTTCCTGTCCTGGATCATCATTCTACTGCTGTTTGGTGGCCGTGGCTTCGGTTTCGGCGGTCTGGGCGGCTTCGGTGGTTTTGGTGGTCTGGGCGGTATGCTCGGCGGCTTTGGCGGATGGGGCAGCCCCTACGCCCAGGGCGTTCTGACCCGTGCAGACATCAATGCCGGCTTTGCGCTCCAGAACCTCCAGAACAACCAGACCTCCATCAAGGACGCTGTGACCAATGGCTTCCATGGGGTGGACACTGCTATGTGTAACCTGGGCACCCAGCTCCAGCAGTGCTGCTGCGACAACGCTAGAGCTATCGACGGCGTGAATTACAACCTCGCTACTCAGGCGTCCGGTATCCAGAATGCCATCCAGGGCGTGCGGTACGACATGGCTACCCAGGCCTGCGACACACGAAACACCATCCAGACCAGCACTCGGGACATCATCGACAACGCCAACGCTAATTACCGCGGCCTGATGGACTTCATGGTACAGTCCAAGATCGATTCGCTGCAGTCCGAGAATCAGGCGCTCAAGCTGGCGGCTTCTCAGAGCAACCAGAACGCGGTGCTGATGGCCGCTATGGATGCCAACAAGGCGGAAATTCTGCGCCGGACCGGTGCGGAGTGTCCCACTCCTGCTTATGTGGTGCAGCCGCCCCAGCCGGTGACCTTCCCTAACTTTTGCAATACCTGCAATAGTTGCGGCTGCTAACTGAATACCTCAACTTGTCGGCAATTCCGACATGTTCGGCCCCGTGCCGATCTTGAACCATGCGGCGGGGTGAAACATCCTCGCCGCTATCTTTTTCAGACATCTACAGATTTAAGATATTCCAAAATAGCTTTGTCTACAATTTTACTAACCGGAATGTCCGTTTTCTTTGAATATTCCTTTAGCATTCTCGCGACTTCAATGCTAAGCGTAGTTGAAAACCGTACTCGATTCTTTAATTCCCTGTCTGGCATGGCAATTCTCCTTTCGCAACCTTAATTAAGATTAACACATATTCTTGTTGATTTCAAGTGAAATATGTGATATAATTTAATTAAGGTTAATTAAGATAAGGAGGAACTGTTATGGCAAAAATAAAAGTAGATTATACGGGGAAACGGTTTCACTATCTCACGGTGGTTCGGTTTATACCTCCAGAGGAAAGGGACGGATATAGCCACGATAAAGACACAAGGAAGTGGCTTTGCCTCTGTGATTGCGGCAATTATGTTAGGGTTCGAACCGACCAACTGAAAGACGACAGAATTAAAAGTTGCGGGTGCATGGCTAAAAAACTTAGCGGGGAAAAGCACAAAACTCATGGGCAAAAAGGAACGCGGCTATATGGGATTTGGAATAATATGAAGGACAGATGTGGGAATTGTAACGCGAAGGACTATCCGAGATACGGTGGACGAGGAATTACTGTTTGCCAGGATTGGTTGTCTGATTTTCTACCATTTTACACCTGGGCAATGGGAAATGGGTACAGGGATGACTTGTCCATTGATCGCATTGATAATGATAAGGGATATTCCCCATCAAATTGTAGATGGACAACTGGAAAAGAGCAGTGCAGAAATAGGCGCAATACGGTTTATATCGAATACAAGGGCGAAGTAAAGTCTTTGCCTGAATGGTGCGACATATTAAATTTTCCGAGATCCCTCGCGCATAGCAGATATAAACGCGGATTGACAGGACAACAAATTTTTGAAACACCAATCAGAAAATGCAAACGAAAGGAATGATTATTGTGGCGGAATTTACGAATGTTTCGCTCCAGATTATTCAGCCGAACGGGAATGCCGTATTTAACGAAACTCCCGTTCTCCCAAATTCTTGTTCTATTTCTCATAGAGATGGAGCTGGGATTGTAAGCCTACGCGGGAACACGAACCAGTGCCGCGCCCGGTATCTGGTCATCTTTAACGGTAATATCGCAATCCCAACAGGTGGAACGGTAGGGCCCATTTCTATTGCTATTGCTGTAGAGGGTGAGGCGCTGGGCAGTGCTACCGCGACAGTTACTCCGGCAGCGGTCAGCGATGAGTTTAACGTTACTGCATTCGCTTATGTTGATGTCCCTCGCGGATGCTGTGTGGCGATTTCTGTCAAAAACCCCAATGCACAAACCATTGAACTCCAGAACGCGAACCTCATTGTAACGCGTCAGTGCTGAAAGGAGATTGAACATGGAATACATGCACGAACTGAAAGAAAAGCTCTGCGACGAGCTGGACGAGATTGCCCGCAAGCCTGAAATGGGCGCTGGTGACTTGGAAATCGTCCACAAGCTGACCGATACCATCAAGAACCTGGACAAAATTGAGATGCTGGAGGATGGCGGCGGCTACTCTCAGGCTGGCGACTGGGAGATTGAAGGTAGAGCCTACAATCGCGGAAACAGCTATGCCCGCCGCAAGCGTGACAGCATGGGACGCTACAGCCGTGATGGCCGCATGATGCCAAATCGGATTTATTCCCGGGACGGCGGCAAGGACCGAATGATGGAGCACTTGGACGCTATGATGGACGAGGCCAGCACCGATAAGGAGCGCGAGGCGATTCGGCGCTTTATGGCGCAGATTGAAAAGGTCTAAGGGGGTGGTCCAATGCTGGACCCCAAAGAGATTGATCTTGAGATTGCGCGGCTAGAGTATGGAGAAAGCAGTTATCCAGCTTACCAAAAGCTAGCGAATCTTTACACCATCCGAAACCAGATGAACCGCACGGAGCAAAAGCAACCTGAACCCGTCCAGACATACTCTCTGGCGTCGGCCCCGGAACCCGCATACACTGGCCGCTATGGAGACAGTGAATTTCTGCGTGAGATCGAGGGGCGAGATCAGGAGGACGTTTTCCACATCATGGACGACCTGATGGACACGCTCCAGGTTGCCAATCCCAGAGTTTACAATGGGGTCATGCGGAAAATCAGGGCACTATAAACAGAGGGAGAGCACCATTCCCGGTGCTCTCCCTTTTTATTTATAATTTAAGTTGTTAAATGTCAATAGCTGTAGTAAAGGCCCGAACACTTTTATATCTGGATAAAATGATTCCCTTTAACTGTTCCTCTATAGTCGTGCTGTTCACCTCCTAACTTCAATACCTATTGGATTTTATCCGCGTCTCTCTGTCAGAAAATTTACGAATTTACGGAAAATTTTTCTGTTTAGGTATTGACAATTTCCGAAACTGCGTGTAATATATAGTCAAGATTCACGCGATTGCGTTAGAAAGTGGGGTGATACCTATGAGAAACCTTTCGGCAGAGATGGCTAGGTATGGCGTCAGTAACAACGACATTCAAGCCTTGCTTTCTTGTACCGACAAGACGGTTAGAAACAAGCTGAACGGCGTGACAGAATTTTCCTTTGGAGAGGCAATGAAGATCAGAGACACATTTTTCCCCGGCATCCGTCTGGAATATCTATTTTCCCAGGAACCGGGGGACGACAAGGGGGCATAAAGAAAGCCGGAAGAAATAAAAATCCCCCGCCAGGGTAGGAGCCTGACGAGGGTAAAGGCCAGAACAATCAAAACCAGTCCTCACCTTGTATTTTAGCATGGGGGAGGACGAAATACAAGGAGGAAAAATGGAAGCCAAGTATATGACCATATCTCCGGCGATAGCGAAGGCATGGCTGGAGACGAGCAGGGGGAACCCAAGATGGACAAGCAAATCCAAAATGGTGGACAAAGTGACCGCGAAGAAAATCGCGGATGATATCAGAAATGGATTATGGAACCCGGGAAATGGGTCTATCGCCTTTGATGAAAACGGTGTCCTCGTGGATGGCCACCATCGGCTTACGGCCATTGTAGCGGCAAATATCCCGGTCGAATCCCTTGTGGTTTTCGGCGTCAAACAGGAAGGTCTTATCCATATAGACGAGAATGTAGTCAGGAGGCCCCATCAAAGACTCAGTGTAGATTCTATCCTCGTATCTGCCGCGAACACCCACTATTTTATGCTGAACGGTAAGACCAAAAAAAGTGAGTCCGGTGAAATGATAGCAAAGTGGATCGACGAGCACCCAATGGCACAGTTCGCGCTTGACATCTCTTCTCGCGGGAAAAACCATCCAATGACAAAAAACGGGAGTTGCGTTCAGGCGATGACGTGCGCCCTTGAGTGTGATGTTCCCGCTGAAAGCCTTGTCAGATTCGTCGAGGTTGTGAATACTGGGTTTTCTTCTGGTATGAGCGAAAGTTCAGCCGTCATTATACGGAACATGTTCGTGGGGAATGTTTCCAGACTCCAAAACGACCGTATTTATAGGTCACGCGCCACGCAGGAGGCGATCCGAGACTTCGTGAATGGAACCCCAAGAAGGCAGGCATATACCGGGAAAACAATCACTTATTTTGATATTCTTGTTCAGACCGGTGATAAAAGGTATTTGCCGCAAAAGTAAAAAACGCCCCGCCGACGCTGACACCGCCGACGGGGGGCAAAGCAGATGGAAAATGCTCTACACCATCATTGTAACACGGTGTAGGGGGAAAGGCAAGGAGAAAAAAATGACAGGAAAATTTATGATTACGCTCCGATATTTGAGAGAAATCGGAGCTTGCGCAGAGGGAAGATCAGCGTTTGAGAAAGCGTTTCCAGACGGCGGAGAGTATCAGACAGTGCTAGATAAGTGCGCCGAAGAGGGCCGGATGGATTTTGCGAGCTGGCTCTTGCATAAAGTCGGACCGACTGATGATGTAAGGACATATGAAGATCAAATCGATGATGAAAATATGTCCATTTGCTTTGCGGGAACGCTTATTTTAAAAAAAGGCGCAAAAGTAAAATGCATCAAGGCTGGCGGTGGCATCAAGGCTGGCTGGGGCATCGAGGCTGGCGAGGGCATCAAGGCTGGCGGTGGCATCGAGGCTGGCGAGGGCATCAAGGCTGGCGGTGGCATCGAGGCTGGCGAGG